>Ga0268264_10000272_pt1 | contig 89651 bp, 88 predicted proteins | sample KBSSwiS32_FD_190357 | JGI IMG/M metagenome (GOLD analysis project Ga0268264, IMG submission 190357) | Switchgrass rhizosphere microbial communities from Kellogg Biological Station, Michigan, USA - KBS Switchgrass S3-2 (SPAdes) (version 2) | ecosystem: Host-associated > Plants > Roots >... | reverse complement strand
TTCCCCTCTCGATACTGAGCAAGCCCGGATCGAGAGGGGAACAGGGTCACGTCCTGGGCGGCGGTGAGCTCCACCGGCTGTGCGGCGCTGGCGCCCATCACGGCACCCGCGCGAAGTCGGATCGACAACGTGGTGCCGTCGAATCTGACGGAGGCCAGCGGGTAGCTGGCGTGCAACATGGCGTGGTCGCGGTTGATGCGACCGAAGGTCGCGGCGTTCTGCCAGGGCGGCACCAGCGGCTGAGTGGGAGCCAGCACCCGGCCAGTGAGTCGGACCCTGGTGATGGGACGGCTGCGCGCAAACACCACCCAGGCGACGGTGAGGAACGCGCCGATCACCGCACACGACAACCCCCACACGGCCAGCCCAGACACATCGACCATCTTCATCGAACTCAGGCGCGCACTTCCCGGGAGTTCTGGAATCGGGGAAGGCGGATCGGTGATGATCTGCCGCCATCCGCGCATCCGCGCGACCGTGCCGCCGCTGTCGGCGTTCCGGCTATCCGTTCCGAAGGCGCAGCAGCCGCAGGCCTGAGCGGTTGACCCTCAGAAGGCAGGATGAAGGGCATGGCAACGATCAACGTTCTCGGCTATCCGAGTAGTGCGGGTGCCTACTGCCTGGGCGTCGAGCAGGCTCCGGCGGCGCTCCGTGAGGCTGGCCTGGTCAGGACCTTGGAAGCCGCCGGACACCAGGTGCGCGACGCGGGTGACCAGCCGATGCATCTCTGGCGCCCTGATCGCGAGCGCCCGTTGGCCCAGAACCTCGACGAGGAGGTCGCGGCGCTCCGCGGGCTTGCCGATGCCGCTCAGGCTCTGATGGTGGCGGGCGAGCGCGTGCTGGTCATCGGCGGCAGCTGCACCACTGCTCTCGGGTTGTGCGCTGCAGCTGGACGCATCGGAAGCGAGACCCACCTCATCTACATCGATCGGCACCTCGACCTCAACACTCCATCGTCGACGACCGAGGGGTCACTGAGCTGGATGGGCATGGCCCACGCGCTGGGCGTGGACGGGGCGGCCCAAGAGCTCGTCGAGGTCGCCGGCAAGAGCCCACTTCTCCGGCCTGCTCAGCTGAGCTATCTCGGAGTGGAGCTGGCTGCCACCACGACGTTTGAGCGCGAACAGGTCGATCAGCTCGACCTGACGGTGGTGACACAGGCGGAACTGGTTGCCGACCCGGCGCAAGCAGCGACCAAGGCCAGGCAGGCGCTGCCGCCGGGTCCGTTCCTCGTGCACATCGACGTGGACGTGCTCGACTTCCTGGACGCACCGCTGGCGGAGAACGTCAACGGGCGCAACAGCGGACCGACCTTGACCCAGCTGGGCGTGGCGCTCGATGAGCTGTGGCGCGATCCCATGTGCTTGGGAGTATCCGTCGGACAACTCGTCCCCGCGCACGCGGCCTCCGACCCCACGTCTCTAGGACGCCTCATCACGGCATTGACCCCGCCCGCCGATGCCTGACGACAGCTCTCTCTGGACCGAGGTGGAGTGGACAGACCTCTGACGGGAGCCCAACGTCTATGCGGACAGGCGCTTCCAGACCCGGCGCAGGGTGCGGCGGTCTCCAGGCGACGTGGCGGCCAGGAGGGTTCTGCGTAGGACGTCGTTGTGGGTGGGCCTAGCCGCTTTCAACGCGCTGTCGCCGCCGTCGGTGAGCACCGCGAACCACTTGCGGCCGTCGGCCGGGTCGACCTCACGGCGTACCAGGCCATCGCGCTCGAGACGCGTGACGAGGTGGGTCGTCCCTGCGGGGCTGAGCAGCACCCGCTCGGCCAGCTCGGACATGCGCAGCCGGCGGTCAGGGGCGTTGAACAGCGTGATCAGCACGTCGAACTCGGTGACCGCCAGCCGATGGTGACGGCGGAGCTGACTGTCGAGCTCCTGAATGACCGAGCGGTGCAACATCATCAGCGCCCCCCAGGACTCCCACTCGTCCGGCTCCAGGAAGTCGTGATCGGGGGTTGACGTCGCCACGCGCCTGAGTATATTTCGTTTCGTACGAAAATACAATCTCTCGGGCTGACACAAGGAGACAGCCATGACCTTCGGAGTCGTCCACCACTTTCCTGGCGGCACCCGCGAGAACTACGAGGCATCGATCGCAGCCGTGCACCCGGCCGACGGCCTCCCCGACGGTCAGGTCTTCCACGCGGCCGGCCCGTCGGCCGACGGCTGGACGATCGTGGCGATGCACGAGTCCCAGGAGAGCTGGGAGGCGTTCCGCGACGGCATCTTGATGCCGCGCATGCAAGCGGGCATCGAGGGTGGCTTCGCGTCGCCGCCGCAGGAGACCGTCTTCGACGTCACCACGCTCCTGCCCTGAGGAGGAGGCATCCGTCATGCTCACCCACAACCGTGCCTCTGCCGTCCTGGTCTCGACCGACATCGAACGCAGCCAGCGCTTCTACGAGGAGAAGGTCGGCCTCACCCTGTCGCCGGAGACCATCAAGAACCACCTGCTGTTCGACTGCGGCGAGGGCTCGACGCTGCTGGTCTACGGACGCCCCGTCGGCAACAAGGCCGACCACACCCAGGTCCGCTTCTGGTCGAGCGACATCGAGAAGGACGTCGCGGCGCTGGCTGACAGCGGTATCGAGTTCGAGGAGTACGACACCGAGACGTTCAAGACCGTCGGCCACATCGTCACCACGGCCGGAATCGGGCGCTCGGCGTGGTTCAAGGACCCGGACGGCAACACGATCGCCGTCTTCCAACCCGAGTAGTCCGCCGAGCCAGGGCCCGCGCTTCCGCTTCCACGGCGGGAGTCGGGTTCCCAGGTTCACCCGCTCTTCTGACGTATCCCTCGGCTCCCTCCGGCCGCTGTCTCGTGTCGCCGTACCCGCCTGCCTGTGCCCGCGCGCGTCACCGGAGCTGCGGCCACGGCGGTGGTGACCCATCAACCAGTGAGCCGTCTCGAGGGGTTGACCAGGTTCGGCGTCCAAGGCGTTGATAGGTCACCGCCACCCGGCCCGGGGAGGCGGCCGCGCATGCGGCGGCGGGCGGAGCCCACCGTTGTCTGCGCCGAGCGAGACCTACGGGGCCCTCGGCGGATCCGCTGGGGCAGACGTGCCGGCAGCCGCAGCGGCCCCTGACTTACGGGCGACCTCGGACCGGCGCCGCAGGACGGCGCGCTCGCTCTCGTTCCTGGTGCGGGCGGCCGCCTCGGTGAACGCCTCGCTCGCCTCCTGGTGCAGCCCGGCGCGTTCGAGCAGGTCGCCGCGCACGCTCGGCACGAGGGGTGAGCCGCCGAGGGCTCCAGGCTCCACGAGATCGAGCACGGCGAGGCCGGCGTCCGGTCCGAACGCTCGGCCGTGCGCGACGGCCCGGTTCACCTCGACGACCGGGCCGGGCGCGGCCTCGGCTAGGACGTCGTAGAGGGCGGCGATCCGGCGCCAGTTGGTGTCCTCCGCCCGCTCAGCGCGGGCGTGCTGGGCGGCGATCGAGGCCTGGAGGAAGTAGGTGCCGACCGGTTTGCCGTGGGCGGCGAGCTGCTCGGCCTGGTACAGGGCGGCCAGGCCACGGCGGATCAGCAGCCGGTCCCAGCGCGTGCGGTCCTGGGCTTCGAGCAGAACAGCATTGCCGTGCTCGTCGACGCGGGCGGCCATCCGTGAGCCCTGGATCTCCAGCAATGCCTGGAGGCCGAGCACCTCGGGTTCGTCCGGAGCGAGCGCGGCCAGCATCCGCGCGAGACGCATCGCCTCGTTCGCCAGGTCGGGGCGCATCCAGTCCTCGCCGGCCGTTGCGGTGTAGCCCTCGTTGAAGATCAGGTAGATCACGGCCATGACGTCGTCGAGGCGCTTGGCCCGGTCCGGACCGGTGGGCAGCTCGAAGTCGGCGCGGCCGTCTGCCAGCGTCTTCTTCGCGCGCGAGATGCGCTGGCCCATGGCGGTCTCGGTGGCCAGGAAGCCGCGCGCGATCTCGGCGGTGGTGAGCCCACCGACCAGGCGCAGGGTCAGCGCGGCCCGCGACTCGGCGGTCAGCAAGGGGTGGCAGGTCAGGAAGATCAGCCGCAGGACGTCGTCCTCGATGTGGTCGACCTGTGCGTCGAGGTCCGGCATCGCGTCCTCCTCTCCCCCACTGGCGTGCTCGAGCTCCGCGACCTTGCGGCGCAGGTTCTCGGCGCGCCGGAAGTGGTCGACAGCTCGGCGCTTGGCCGTCGTCATCAGCCACCCGATCGGGTTCTCCGGTACGCCGGCCGCCGGCCACTGCTCGAGGGCAGCCACAAGCGCGTCCTGCGCGAGGTCCTCGGCGAGCCCGACGTCGCGGGTCATCCGGGTCAGGGCGCCGACGAGGCGGGCCGACTCGGCCCGCCACGCGGCGATGATGGCCCCGGTGGGGTCATCCGTCCTGGGCTCGGCCGGCACGCAGCCAGGCTAGGACCTGTACTAGGGGCCCGTTCAGGCGCCCGGCGCCTCCGGGCCCTCGGAGATCTGGCGCAGCGTCGCGACCACGGTGACCTCGGGCCAGTGCTTCGCGTGCAGCTCCGCGAACTCCCGCTGGTCGGCGACGGCCTCCTCGAGGCTGTCGTACTGCATGATCGCCCAGCCGCCGACGACCTCCTTGGCCTCGGCGTAGGGTCCGTCGACCCGGCTGACCTCACCGTTGCGAACCACGAAGTTCACCGCGTCCTCGGTGCCGTAGAGGCCGCCGCCGTCGAGGAAGACCCCCTTAGCGGCCCGTTCGCCGATGTGGGCATCCATCGCCTCGAACAGCGACTGGGGCGGGGTGCCCACGCCCTCTTCCATCCGCACGAATCCCATGAAACGCGGCATGCTGATCACTCCTCCTGGCTGTTGGGGTTGCCTTTCGCACCTACGTCGAACGGCTGCCGGGCCTTTCGACATCGACACGGGAGGTTTCTCCACCGGGCCGTTGGCACAGTCGTCGCCAGGAAAGCTAGCGGTAGGTGACGAGCTCCCGATCGAGCCAGGAGTGCTCGTTGAAGGTGAGCAGCCGGGCGCCCGTGGAGCCGACCACGACGCGCGTGACCGAGGTGTTGACCACGACCGCGTTGAAGCGGGCCCACGCGGCAGCCAGCCGGCGGGGCTCCTCCCCGACCTCGGTGAGCATGGCGCACGCGGCCGCGATCGGGCCGCCCGAGCTGACGACGACGGCCGTACGCCGGTCGCCGGCCAGCCGCGCGGCCCGCCCGATGCCGTCGCGGACCCGGCTGATGAAGCCGGGGAACGTCTCGGGGTAGTCGGAGTCGTAGGCGCCCGAGGCCCACCGCGCCGTCGCCTTCGTGTAGAGCTCGTGGAAGGGGCGCAGCTCCATCCGCCCGGTCCGCAGCGCCTCGCGGTCCGCCTCGGTGAGCGTGGGATAGGCCTGCATGACGGCCAGGTGGTCGATCTCGGCCCAGCACTCGTCGACCTGCAGCGGCAGCTCCCACGGGGCGGCACCCAGCAGCATCTGCTCGGCGGTCTCACGCTGCCGTCGCATCCCGCCGTGGATCAGCGTCGTCGGCGACACGCCGTAGCCGGACAGCGCCTCGGCGACCTTGCGACTTTGGCGCACGCCACGCGAGGAGAGGACGTCGTAGTCCTCAGTACCGAACGAGGCCTGTCCATGGCGGACAAGCATCAGGACGCCCATCGAATAATCGTCTCCCCGAAATCGAGTCTCAGCCAGCGACCGTGGTCACAACGCGGGCCCGTTGGACCGGGTCGGTCCAGGAGTCGCGAGCGTGCAGGAGCCTGACCAGCGACCACACCACGAACGGCGCAGCCACCAGGATAGAGACCTCGACGTACGGCACGCGCGCCAATCCCGAGAAGATCAGGCCGGTCAGGGTGGTGGTGACCGCCAGTTTGGTCGAGTAGCCGACCATCACCAGCGGCGGAGCGGGCGTGGCGCGGGCCGAGCGGAGGTCGACAGCGAACGGACGCCGCGCGGACCAGCGCATCGCCGAGGAGACCACCATCAGCACCACGACCACCCACGTGCACAGCAGCGCGGTCAGCTCCGAGGCGCTCGGCAGGCCGGCACGCAACCCGGCGAGCACCATGGTCACCAGGGAGGCGGCCAGCAGGAACTCGGTGAGCACCCAGGCGCGCGAGGTGAACACGACGGCCGGGCTGACCGGGAGGCTCTCGCGCCACAGGCCACCGCGGGCGTCGAGGCACCAGGCGTTGACGCCGAAGAGCAGCGCACCACCGGAGGCGACCAGGCCGGGCAGGATCGTCATCTGCGGCCAGTTGAGGTCGCCGGCCAGCGCGACGACGCCGGGACCGATGGCGAGGACGGCGACACCTCGCCGCATCGGGACCGCGCGCCAGACCGACCCACGGTCGGTGCGGACCAGCGCGGCCAGGGGCGAGCGCGGCAGCCGGCGGGCCGGGTGGTGACCGGTCTCGACGCTGACCTCGTCGCGCGGCGCCCGGCGCGCCGCGAGGTGCGCGGGCACCGCACCGAGGACCACGCCGACGACGAGCAGGGCGACCTCGATGGCGATGGCGGCCGCCCAGCGCCAGGTGAAGCCGTCGACGTAGCCGACCACGAGCCAGCTCGTCTTCAGCGAGTCGAGGGTGTCGCCGAAGTGGTTGCTCATCTTGAGCGCCACGGCCCCCACCGCCACGACGGCGCCCAGGCTCCTGACGACCGCGATGCCGTGCGTCGTCCGGCGTACGGCCTCCACGCCCCAGGCGACCACCTGGCCGACCGCGGTCGCCGCGGCGATCCAGATCGCGACGCCGATCTCGGCCGAGAGGAGATGCGCGCGTCCGACGCCGTACGAGGTGACGCCGAGGAGGACCCAGGCCTGCAGCAGCCAGGAGATGTTGAGCGGCGCGAGCAGCAGGGCGCCGAGGTGGTCGGTCGTCGGGCTGACCGGAAAGACCGTGGCGTGCTCACGGTGCAGCAGCTCGCGGCCACCGCCGGACGCGACCGCCGAGGCGATCGCCAAGAACATGAACCCCGCCAGAGCCGTGGGCAGCACGACCACCGCGTCGAGGGCGTAGCCGCCGTCGACGCCGGCGCCGTCGACGAACGCGGGGATGCCGGCCGCCGCCACGGTCAGACCGACGAAGGCCGCAGCGATGGCCGCGAACGAGCGCGGCCGGCGAACCGTGTGGGTCCGGAACGCGACCAGGTGACCGACGTCGCGGACCGAGCGGCGGACCTCAGCGAGGTGCTGGTCAGTCGAGAAGACTGCGGTAGGCACGAGCCCCCTCCTCGCCGGCCATCTCGCCCGCGGTCGTGGTCGCGACCTGGGCTCCACCGCGCAGCACCAGTACCGCGGAGCAGGCCTCGACCGCGAGCTCACGCAGATGGGTGGAGACGAGCACGCAGGCCCCCCGGGCCCGTGCGTCGTTGATGACGTCGAAGGTCGCCTCGACGCCGATCGGGTCGACCCCGTCGAACGGCTCGTCGAGCAGCAGCACCTCGGGCTCGTGCAGGGCGGCCAGGCAGACGGAGAGCCGGCGTCCCATGCCGTGCGAGAAGCCGGTCGTGACCCGGTGCGCCACGTCGCCGAGCTCGAACCGCTCGAGCAGGTCGCGCGCGCGGTCCTCCCAGCCGCTGAGCCTGCGCAGCCGCGCCGAGAGCTGCAGGTGCTCCCAGGGGGTCGCGCGCGGCACCAGGCCACCCACGTCGGGGCAGTAGCCGACCGCGCGCTTGACCTCGAGGATCTGGGTGCGGACGTCGAAGCCGGCGACCAGCGCGCTGCCAGCGGACGGCGGCACCACCCCCGCCAGCACCCGCATCGTGGTCGACTTCCCGGCGCCGTTGCGGCCCAGGAGCGCCGTCGCGTGGCCGGCATACGCCGTCAGGTCGACGCCTGCGACGGCCTCCACCTCGCCGAAGCGCACGTGCAGGCCCCTGACGTCGACGACGGCACCACGGCTGATCACGGCCAAATCCTCCCCGGGCGCCACCCGGCGCGCCGACGAATCGCGAACTTCGCTCAGGTCGACCCTCAACTCTGACCGAAAGGACGAGCCCCGTCTGCGCTATGGACCGCCGGGGGGTCGTGGCCTAACGTCGGCTAGACGGGGGAACACTGCGACGACCACCCCTCTCGGGGAGGCGGCCGCCCTGACAACCAGGAGGCCAATCGTGTTCATTCAGATCATCCAAGGCAGATGCACACGGCAGGACGAGATGCACGCGCTCGCCGACGAGTGGCGTGACCAGCTCGCGTCGGGCGCCGACGGCTGGCTCGGCGGCACCTACGGGTTCACCGACGACGGCATGTTCCTCGGCATCGTCCGGTTCGAGGACCGCGAGCGGGCCGAGGCCAACTCCGCGAGACCGGAGCAGACCGCGTGGGCGGAGCGGATGGCGATGCTGTTCGACGGCCCGGTCGAGTACCACGACAGCGAGGACGTCACCATGCTGTTCGACGGCATGGCGGAGGGCGGCTTCGTCCAGGTCATCCGCGGCAAGGTCGACGACCCGGCGCGGCTGCGCTCGCTCATGACCGAGGACACCACGATGCTGCACGAGATGCGGCCGGACATCCTCGGCGGGATCCTCGCCATCGAGCCGGACGGCACCTTCACCGAGACGATCTCGTTCAGCGACGAGGAGAGCGCGCGCAAGGGTGAGCAGGTGGAGCCGCCGGCCGAGGTGGCCGCCGAGCTCAGCTATGCCATGCAGGGCGCGACCTACTACGACCTGAAGCACCCCTGGTTCGAGTCAGCCCACTGAGCCCGTCACGGGGAAAGCGTCGGCCCGCCCGATACGCTCGAGCGGGCCGACGCGACACAGGTTGCTGACCGTCAGGCGGGGAAACCTTCGCCCTTGGCAGCCAGGTCTCGCAGCCACGGCGTCGCGCGGAACCGGTCGCCGTAGGCCTCGGCGAGCTCGTCTGCCCGCTCCAGGAACGCCGCGAGCCCGATCGGTGCGTCCGGCTGGCCCCCCTGATTCTGGGCAGGTCGCTGGTAGCCGGTCATGAACTGCGCGGCGCCGCCGGTCATGGGCGGGAAGCCGATGCCCATGATCGAGCCGATGTTGGCCGCCGCGGCGGACTCGATGACGCCCTCCTCGAAGCACTTCGCGGTCTCGAGCGCCTCGGCGAACAGCATCCGGTCCTTGATGTCCTGGAAGGGGATCTGCTCTGCGGCGACCGGGAAGAGCTCGGCGAGGCCGGGCCAGATCGCGCCGCGGTTGCCCGCCTCGTCGTAGTCGTAGAAGCCCGCCCCGCGCAGCCGGCCGGCGCGGCCGGCCTCGAGCATCTTGTCGATGACGGCGAGCCCCGGGTGGCCGTACTCCTTGCCGTCTCGCTCGGCCGCCTCCTTGCTGGCTTTCGCGATCTTGGCCATCAGCTCGAGGTTGAGCTCGTCGGAGAGCTGGAGCACAGGGGCCGGGTAGCCGGCCTGGGTGGTGGCCCGCTCGATCGACCAGGGCTGCACGCCCTCGGCGAGCATCGCCATGCCCTCGTTGACCATGAAGCCGATGACCCGCGAGGTGTAGAAGCCGCGGCTGTCGTTGACGACGATCGGCGTCTTCTTGATCTGCTGGACCACGTCGTAGGCCTTGGCGAGCGCCTCGTCGGAGGTCTGCTCGCCCTTGATGATCTCGACCAGCGGCATCTTGTCGACGGGCGAGAAGAAGTGCAGGCCGATGAAGCCCTTGGGCCGGTCGACGCCCGTCGCCAGCTCGGTGATGGGCAGCGTCGAGGTGTTGGAGCAGAGCAGCGCGTCCGGGTTCACGTACTGGGCGATCTCGCCGAACACCTGGTGCTTGAGCGCCGGGTCCTCGAAGACGGCCTCGATGACCAGGTCGCAGCCGGTGAGGTCGGCGGGGTCCTGGGTGGCCTTGATGCGGCCGAGCAGCTCGGCCTTCTTCTCCTCGGTGGAGCGGCCGCGGCTGATCGCCTTGTCGAGCAGCTTCTCCGAGTAGCTCTTGCCCTTCTCGGCGTTCTCGACCGCGACGTCCTTGAGGACGACCTCCATGCCGGCGCGGGCGCACACGTAGGCGATCCCGGCGCCCATCATCCCGGCGCCGAGGACGCCGACCTTGGTGGCCTTCCAGGGCTCGATCCCCTGCGGGCGCAGCGAACCGGAGTTGATCGCCTGCAGGTCGAAGAAGAACGCCTGGATCATGTTCTTCGAGCCCTGGTTGACGACCAGGTTGGTCAGGCAGCGCGACTCGATGCGGCTCGCGGTGTCGAAGTCGACTTGGGCGCCCTCGACCGCTGCCGAGAGGATCGCCTTCTGGGCGGGGTAGTCGGCGCCCTTGAGCTGCTTGCGGAGCAGCGCGGGGAACGCCGGCAGGAAGCCCGCCATCGCCGGCGACTTCGGGGTGCCGCCGGGCATCTTGTAGCCGGGCGCGTCCCAAGGGTTCTGCACCGCCTCCGGGTTGGCCTTGATCCACGCCTTCGCGGCCGGGACGAGCTCGTCCTGCGTGGCGACGACCTCGTCGACGAGTCCCTTCTCCTCCGCGGCCGCAGGCTTGAAGGTGCTGCCCTGGAGCAGCACGTCCATCAGACCGCTCTGGATGCCGAGCATCCGGATGATGCGGGTGACGCCCCCACCGCCGGGGAGCAGGCCGAGGCTGGCCTCAGGGAGCCCGACCTCGTAGCCGCCGTCCACGGCCACGCGGTGGTTGCACGCGAGCGCGATCTCGAAGCCGCCACCGAGAGCGGCACCGTTGATGGCCGCGACGACCGGCTTGGGGAAGGTCTCGAGCCGGCGCAGCGCGGCCTTGACGCGCTCGGCGAGCTCGAAGACCGCCGGCGCGTCGGCCGGGGTGGTCTTCACCATGTCGTTGAGGTTGGCGCCGGCGAAGAACGTCTTCTTCGCGCTGGTGACGACGACGCCCGTCACCGACTCGGCCTCGGCGTACAGCCGGTCGACGGCGGCCGCCATCGAGTCGACGTAGAGCTGGTTCATGGTGTTGGCGCTGGCGCCCGGGTCGTCGAGGGTCAGCGTGACGATGCCGTCGGCGTCCTGGTCGTAGCGCACGGCGGACGTGTCTGTCTGGGTGGTGCTCATGTCTTCAGAAGCTCCTGGTTCCGGGTCCGGCTCAGACGAGCTCGACGATGGTGGCGATGCCCATGCCGCCGCCGACGCAGAGCGTGGCGAGGCCGCGCTTGAGGTCGCGCCGCTCGAGCTCGTCGATGAGGGTGCCGAGGATCATGGCGCCGGTGGCGCCGAGCGGGTGGCCCATGGCGATGCTGCCGCCGTTGACGTTGGTGATCTCGGGGGTGATGTCCATGTCGCGCATGAACCGCATGGCGACCGCGGCGAACGCCTCGTTGATCTCGAAGAGGTCGATGTCCTTGGTCTCCAGCCCGGCCACGGCCAGCGCTTTGCGCGCAGCGGGAGCGGGACCGGTGAGCATGATCGTCGGGTCGGCACCGGAGACGGCGGCCGCGATGATGCGCGCCCGCGGCGTGAGGCCGAGGTCCTTGCCGACCTGCTCGCTGCCGATCGCCACCAGGGCCGAGCCGTCGACGATCCCGGAGGAGTTGCCGGCGTGGTGGACGTGGTTGATCTTCTCGATCCAGTGGTACTTCTCCAGCGCCACGTCGTCGAAGCCGGCGTCGGCACCGAGCTGGGCGAAGCTCGGCTTGAGGCCGGCCAGCCCCTCGGGGGTGGTGTCGGGACGGATCAGCTCGTCGTGGTCGAGCACCGTGACGCCGTTGATGTCCTTGACCGGGATGACCGACTTGTCGAAGTAGCCGTTGGCCCACGCCTTCGCGGCGCGGTGGTTGGACTCGGCGGCGAACGCGTCGACGTCATCGCGGGTCCAGCCCCCGATGGTGGCGATCAGGTCGGCGCCGATGCCCTGCGGTACGAAGCCGGTCTTGAGCGCGGTGGCCGGGTCGGAGGCCCAGGCGCCGCCGTCGGAGCCCATCGGCACCCGGCTCATCGACTCGACGCCGCCGGCCAGGATCAGCTGTTCGAAGCCACCCCGGACCCGCGAAGCGGCCTGGTTGACGGCCTCCAGCCCGGAGGCGCAGAAGCGGTTGAGCTGGACGCCGGCGGTGGTCTCCGGGAGGCCGGCAGCCAGCGCCGCGGTCTTGGCGATGTCGCCGCCCTGGTCGCCGATCGGCGAGACCACGCCGAGCACGACGTCGTCGATGCGGTTGGTGTCGAGGCTGGGGTTGCGCTCCCGCAGCTCGTCGATCAGGCCGACCACCAGGTCGACCGGCTTCACCTCGTGGAGCGAGCCCGCGGCCTTGCCCTTGCCACGCGGGGTGCGGAGGTGGTCGTACACGAATGCTTCTGCCATTCGGTGATTGTGACACCGTTAGTGTCACGATCACAGAGGCTGCCCTGTGGCCTGACTCACGTGCTGGCCTGTCTCGGGCAGCGTGACGGCCGAGCGTCGCGCCGACAGGGGTGGCGCCGCGGCTCGCCGGGTGGACCGTGACAGCAGTACTGTCAGGGACATGCCCGACGCTGCCTCGGACGACCTGCTGACCCTCGACGAGCTGTGCGAGCGGGTTGGCATGAGCGTGCGCAACGTGCGATTCTACACCAGCCGCGGGCTGGTGCCGCCGCCGATCCGCAAGGGCCGCTCCGGCTACTACTCCCGCGACCACGTCGCCCGGCTGGAGCTGGTCCAGGAGCTGCAGAGCCACGGCTTCACGCTCTCGGCGATCGAGAAGTACGTCGCCGGGATCCCGCACGACGCCACCCCCGAGGACCTCGCCCTGGCCCGCACCATGCTCGCCCCGTGGGACGTGGAGCGGCCGATCGAGATGTCGCGCGGGGAGCTGTCGACCCGCGCCGGCCGCGAGCTGAGCGACGACGACCTGCGCACCCTCGCGGCACTCGGGGTGGTGTTCCCGCTCAAGCGCGGTCAGTACCAGGTCGCCGTCTCCCAGCTGTCGGTCGGCCTCGGCCTGCTCGACCTCGGCTTCCCGACCGAGGCGGCCCTCGCCGCCGCCGATCTCTACGCCCGGCACGGCCGCGAGGTCGCCAAGGAGCTCTACGACGTCTTCCGCACGCTGGTGTGGCCGGTCTACCGCGACCAGGGCGCCTCGCCCGAAACCGTGCGCCAGGTGGTGGAGAAGATCAAGCCGCTCTCGATCGCCGCGCTGGTCTCGGCGTACGAGGCCGGCATGGACGAGACCAAGCGCGAGGGCATCGCCCGGCGCAGCCGATAGTCGGGTACCACTCGACGTGTCCCTAGTGCCGCGTGTCGGAAGTTCCTGTGCGCTTCGCGCACACATAGCGCCCACCTCACGGCGTTGCCGCCGCTCGGTGATGGGCCAACGGCGCCGGCGCGCCGGCGCCTTGCGATGCACGCACTCTGAGCACGCCAACCGATCAAGAACTTCCGACACGCGACACTAGGATCTCCCGGATGAGCGACGAACCGTTGACGGTGCTGGTGACCGGGGCGACCGGTTTCATCGGCAGCCGCTTGGTGCGCGCGCTCGCCGACGGCGGACACCGGGTCAAGGCGATGACGCGCCGGCCCGACGACTACGCCGGCCCGGCCGACCCCGTCGAGGGAGACGTCTTCGAGCCCGACTCGCTGGTCGAGCCGATGGAGGGTGTCGATGTCGCGGTCTACCTCGTGCACTCCCTCGACGACAACGACTTCGAGCGCAAGGACGCCGAGGCCGCGCGCGGCTTCGGCGAGGCGGCGGCGCGGGCCGGCGTCCGGCAGATCGTCTACATGGGCGGGCTCGGCAAGGACGACGACGAGCACCTCTCACCGCACCTGCGGTCGCGACGCGAGGTCGAGAAGCTGCTCGGCACGTCCGGCGTCCCGGTCACCGTGCTTCGCGCAGCGATCGTCGTCGGCGCCGGTGGGATCTCCTGGGAGATGACCCGCCAGCTGGTGAAGAACCTGCCGGCGATGGTGGTGCCGCGCTGGGCGGACACCCGGACACAGCCGATCGCGGTCGACGACGTGACCCGCTACCTGGTCGGTGTCATCGGCGTCGAGAAGACCTTCGGCCAGGTCTACGAGATCGGCGGCGCCGACCGGCTGACCTACGTGCAGATGCTCCAGCAGGCCGCCAACGTCATCAACGGCCGCCGGGTCCCGATCGTCACCGTGCCGGTCCTGACCCCGCGGCTGTCGTCGCTGTGGATCGGCCTGGTCACCAACGTCGACTCGACCACGGCCGGCAACCTGATCGACTCGATGAGCACCGAGGTGCTGCAGTCCGACTACGCCATCAAGGACATCGTCCCGGGCGAGCCGCTCTCCTACCGCGAGGCCGTCGAGCGGGCCTTGCTCGAAGAGCAAGATCGGTGACCCACCATACGTGGACGCGAGGCTCCTAGAACACGACCGGCAGCACGAGGAGCATCGCCAGCGACCAGGTGCAGTGGGTCAGCACCGGGGCGAGGACGCCGCCGCTGGCGCGGCGCTCCAGGCCGACGACGAGCCCCAGGCAGACCGCGGCGGAGGTCAGCATGATGTTGCCGGTGGCGGCGGTGGCGACGCCGTAGGCCAGCGTGGTCCACAGCACCGGGTGCACGGTGATCGCGGCGTACGCCGCGCCGCGGAAGAACAGCTCCTCGGCGACGCCGTTGACGGTGGTCACCACCGCGAGCAGCGGCACCGACCCCTGGTCGGCGTAGTCGACGACGTGGACCACCTGTCCCTCGAGGCCATCGAGGAGGTCGAGGGTCCGCACCAGGAACGCTCCGGCCACGAAGACACCGGCCAGCACCAGCCCCAGCACGATCGGTGGGAGCACCGGCCGTGAGGTGCCGCGCCCGGCGGTGATCCGGCCCAGGTGCAGCGGCCCCGAGGCGAACGCGCCGACCAGCCACACCGCGGCCAGGGCGAGGGTCGCTGGGTAGAACGACCGGCTGCCCGGGTCGAGCCGCAGCGAGAAGCCGAGCACGGTGGCCCCGACGACCACCACGGCGAGCGTGACCAGCTGCCGGCGTCGCAGGTCGAGGCGGCTCTCCTGGTGGTCCCGGGGCACGACGTCCCACAACGCCCGGCGCACCCACGCCCCCAGCCGGCTCATCGGGCCGATCCTAGGCGGGGTGCGGTCAGCGACGACCGGAGCTGAACGACGCGGCGTTGTGCTGGCGACCCGAGGAGGACGCCGCAGGACCACCGCGTCGGCGGCTGCGGTTGCCGCCGCCGGCGGGCTTCTGTCCACCCGTCCGGGCCTGCCCCTCCGAACGCGGCTTGCCGCCGGAGCGCGACTGCCCGCCGGAGCGCTGCTGCCCGCCGGAGCGGCCCCGGTTGCGGCCACCGCCGGACCGGGGTGCGGGCTCCTCCGCGGGCACGCCGAGGCCACCGGCGACGAGCACCCGCTCGCCCGGGGCCAGCGTGGCCAGCATCGGGTGGCGAGGACCGTCGACGCGGGTGATGGTCGGGTTGATGCCCGCGGCCCGGGTCAGGTCGCGGACGTCGCGCACCTGGTCCTGGGTCATCAGGGTGATCACGGTGCCGGCCGCCCCCGCGCGCGCCGTACGGCCCGAGCGGTGCAGGTAGGCCTTGTGCTCGCTCGGCGGGTCGGCGTGCACCACGAGGGCGACGTCGTCGACGTGGATGCCGCGGGCGGCGATGTCGGTGGCGACCAGCGTGGTCGCCCGGCCCGCGTGGAAGGCGTCCATGTTGCGCGTGCGGGCGCCCTGGCTGAGGTTGCCGTGCAGCTCGACGGCCGGGACGCCGCTGCGGTTGAGCTGGCGGGCCAGTGCCTTGGCGCCGTGCTTGGTCCGGGTGAAGACCACGGTGCGACCGGGCGCGCTGGTCAGGTCGACCAGCACCGGGACGCGGTGCTCGCGCGAGACGTGCAGCACGTGGTGGTCCATCGCCGCGATCGGCGACTGCACCGAGTCGGCCTCGTGGGTGACCGGCTGCTGGAGGAACTGCTTGACCAGGACGTTGACGCCCTTGTCGAGGGTGGCCGAGAACAGCAGCCGCTGGCCCTGCTTCGGGGTGGCGGCGAGGAGCCGGCGTACGGCCGGCAGGAAGCCCAGGTCGGCCATGTGGTCGGCCTCGTCGAGCACGGTGATCTCGACGGCGCCGAGGTCGCAGTGGCCCTGCTGGATAAGGTCCTCGAGCCGGCCGGGGCAGGCCAGGACGATGTCGACGCCGCGGCGCAGCCCCTGGACCTGCGGGTGCTGGCCGACGCCGCCGAAGACGGTGCGGGTGGTGAGCCCGGCGGTGGTCGCGAGCGGGATCAGGGCCTGCTCGATCTGGCCGACCAGCTCACGGGTCGGGGCCAGGATGAGGGCGCGAGGACGGCCCGCCCGGCGCGGACGACCGGACGCCGTGAGCCTGGCGACCAGGGGGAGCAGGAAGGCGTAGGTCTTGCCCGAGCCGGTGCGGCCGCGGCCGAGGACGTCACGACCGGCCAACGAGTCGGGCAGGGTCGCGGCCTGGATCGGGGTGGGCTCGGAGATGCCACGCGCGGCGAGGACGCCGGCGAGGGAGTCGGAGACGCCGAGGTCGTGGAACGACGTGGCGGTGGGTGCAGAGGACGGTGCAGGGGACGGTGCGGAAGACAAGGGAGATCACTCTCGATGGTGGTGTCTCACCAGAGGGTTCGGTTCTGTGGTGGCCCGGCCGCCGTTGAAAGGCGGGGGCTGGCCCGGGGCAAGACGTGAACGGGCCGCTGCTACCAGTGTGGCAGAGCGGCCGGTCCGTACCCGCATCGACGCGGGGTGAGGCTGGTTACGTCATCACTTCTTGAAGGCGTCCTTCAGGTCACCGACGGCGTCCTTGGCCTTCTCGCCGGCCTGCTTGACCGATGACTCGGTCTGGTCTGCGCGGCCCTCGTTCTTCAGCTCGTCGTCACCCGTGACCGAGCCCACTGCTTCCTTGGCTCGACCCTTGAGCTCTTCGCCCTTGTTGTCGACCTTGTCGTCGAAACCCATCGTGCACCTCCGTTGTCGGTGTGCACTCCCGGTCTCCGATCGGGCCTCCGCTCAAACGGTGGTGAGAGTCGTGTCACTCCTGGTGGGGACCGTGTCGAAGGCCAGCACCCCGTCGTCGATCGGGCCGCGCTTGATCGAGCGCAGGTCGACGATGTAGTTCTGCCGCAGCCGCCAGGGCTCGCGGCTGCCCTGCTTGGGCAGCATGTCCAGGGCCCGCTGGACGTAGCCGGAGGTGAAGTCGAGGAGCGGCTCCGGCTCGACGTCGCGCTGCCGCAGCGGCACCGCCCAGCGCAGTCCGTTTGCGTCGAGGTGGCGGAGCAGCCGCACGACGTACGCCGAGATCAGGTCGGCCTTGAGCGTCCACGACGCGTTCGTGTAGCCGATGGTGAAGGCGAAGTTGGGCACGCCGCTGAGCATCATCGCCTTGTAGGCCATCGTGCGGCCGACATCCACGCTCCGCCCGTCCACCACGAGGTCGATGCCACCGAAGGCCAGCACCTGGAAGCCGGTCGCGGTGACGATGATGTCCGCCTCGAGCTCCGCCCCCGACGTGAGCCGGAGCCCGGTGGGGGTGAACGTCTCGACCGTGTCGGTGACGATCGAGGCCTGACCCTTGCGCAGCGCCCGGAAGAGATCACCGTCGGGCACCACGCAGAACCGCTGGTCCCACGGGTTGTAGCGCGGCTTGAAGTGGACGTCGACGTCGATGTCGTCGGGCAGCTGCGCCTTCGCCCCCTTGCGGACCACCGACTTGACGAGCTCCGGGCGGCGCCGGCTCAGCTCGAAGGTGGCCATCCCGTAGAGGATGTGGGACCACCGGACCAACGGATAGGCGAGCCGCGGGGAGAGCCGGTTGAGGCGGGTCGCGAGCTTGTCGACGCCCGGCCGGCTGGCGACGTAGGTGGGCGAGCGCTGCAGCATGGTCACGTGCCCGGCCGTCCCGGCCATCGCCGGCACCAGGGTCACCGCCGTCGCTCCGCTGCCGATGACGACCACCCGCTTGCCGGCGTAGTCGAGGTCGTCGGGCCAGTGCTGGGGATGCACGATCGTGCCCTCGAAGGTGTCGGCACCTGCGAACTCGGGCGCGTAGGGCTCGTCGTAGTCGTAGTAGCCGGAGCATCCCCACAGGAAGCTCGCGGTGATCGTGACCGGTGCGCCGGCGGCCTCGACCTCGACGGTCCACAGAGCGGTGTCGGAGTCCCAGCTCGCGCGGACCACCTTGTGGCGGTAGCGGATCAGCTCGTCGACGCCGTACTCCTCGGCGACGGTGCGAAGGTAGCTCAGGATCGACGCGCCGTCGGCCAGCGCGCGGTCGCCGGGCCACGGACGCCAGCTGAACCCGAAGGTGAACATGTCGGAGTCGGAGCGGACGCCGGGATACCTGAACAGGTCCCACGTGCCGCCGCTCGCGCCGCGCGCCTCGAGCACGGCCACCGACTTCGTCGGCAGGTTTCCACGCAGTTGGCACGCCGCACCGATGCCGGAGAGGCCGGCGCCGACGATCAGCACATCGACGTGCTCTGTCGAGGCGGTCACGGTTGCCAAACTATCTGTGACACGGCGTGCCCCGGCATCCGCCTACGGACGGAGATCCACCCGGAGGACCGGGGCGGGTTCCGACACCGGCTCACCACGTCTCGCGACGGTCGCTGCGCGACCTCCTCGACGACCGAGGTCGATCAGTCTCGCGCAAACAGCTCGACGAACCTGGCCAGGATCCTGGGCGGCTCGGTCACCACCGCGGCGCGGGCCAGGCGGACCAGCTCGTCTCCCTCAGCCGGCTCGAAGTAGCCGAAGTGGCGGTAGGTCTCGATGCGGGTCACGAGGCCGTCGACGTCGAGCTCGGGATGGAACTGCGTGGCGTAGACGTGCGCTCCGACCCGGAACGCCTGCACGGGGCAGGCCGGCGAGGACGCGAGGCGGACGGCCCCGCGCGGCATCGTCGAGACCGCCTCCTTGTGGCCGAGGAGGCGTCGAAGGACGCCGGGAGGACGCCGAGCAGCGGGTCCGAGCGCCCCTCCGGCGTCAGCGTGATGGTGACGGCCCCGATCGGCTCGGAGTACTGGCGGTCGACCACGCCGCCGCCCAGGGTGCCGAGCGTGCCGATGCCGTAGCAGGCGCCCAGGAACGGGAAGTCGGCCGCGACGACCTGGAGGGCGAGCGAGCGCAGCCTTGCCTCGCCGCGCCGCTGGGCCGCGTCCTTCGCGGGCTCCGGGTCGCTGACGTTCCAGGGGCCGCCGCCGATGACGATCCCCGACCAGTCGTCGAGGTCCAGCGGCTCGAGCTCGTCGCGCTCGATCCGCACCCGGCGTACGTCGCGCTCCTCCAGCCCCGCACAGCGGAGCACGGCGGCGTACTCGTCGTCCGCGGCGGCGTCCTGCGCGCGGATGCCCAGGAAGAGGAACGGCCTCATGGTCAGGCCTGGACGGCGACGCCGCGCTCGATGAGCCCCTCGACGTCGGCGATACCCCACGCGGTCAGCGCCTCGCGGGTGTGGGTACCGGCGACCGGAGACGGCGGCAGCGAGAGCGTCGCCCCGGTGCGGGAGAACCGCGGGGCCGGGGCCGGCTGCATGAGCCCCTCGTGCTCGACGAAGGTCTCCCGGGCTGTGAGGTGCGGGTGCTCGAAGGCCTCGCTGACCGGAATGATCCCGGCGACGCAGGCGTCGGTGCCCTCGAAGAGCTCGACCCACTCGGCCTGGGTCCGCTGCAGGAACGTCTCGGTCAGCAGCGCCCTCAGCTCGTCGTAGCGCTCCGGCTCGTGCTGCCCGGGCGCGGTGCCCTCCAGGCCGAGCATCCCGATCAGGGTCGCGAAGAACTGCGGCTCGAGGGCCGCGACCGAGACGTGCCTGCCGTCGGAGGTCTCGTAGACGTCGTAGAACGGCACCCCGCCGTCGAGCAGGTTCGCGCCGCGCCGCTCCTGGTAGCCGCCGCTGGCCAGGAACGCCGGCGTCATCGCGTTGAGGTGCGCGGTCCCGTCGACGATCGCGGCGTCCACGACCTGACCCCGTCCGGACGTGCGCGCCTCGAGCAGGGCGGCGAGCAGCCCGATGACCAGGTACGCCGAACCGCCGCCGAAGTCACCGACCAGGTTCGCGGGGAACTGCGGCCGCTCCGGCGTCTGCCCCATGCCGAACAGCGCGCCCGCGACCGCGATGTAGTTCATGTCGTGGCCGGCCGCCTGCGAGAGCGGACCGTCCTGGCCCCAGCCGGTCATCCGGCCGTAGACCAGCCGCGGGTTGACCGCGTGGCACTGCTCGGGGCCGATGCCCAGCCGCTCGGCCACCCCGGGCCGCATCCCCTCCACCAGCACGTCGGCGCCCGCGACGAGCTCGAGCAACGTGGCGGCGGCCTCGGGCCGCTTGAGGTCGAGCGCGACGCTGGGCCGGCCCCGGTTGAGCACCATGGTGGCGCCGCCGGAGAGCAGCTGCCCGCCTGGCCGCTCGACCCGGATCACGTCGGCGCCGAGGTCCGCCAGGATCATGCAGGCGTGCGGCCCCGGGCCGATCCCGGCGACCTCGACGACCTTCACCCCGCACAGCGGTCCGGTGCCCTCTCCGAGTGCGATGCCCACGGGCGGCAGCATGGCAGAGCCGGATCCGGGGGCAATTTGTGGTTTCACCCACCAATCACCCCCATTGGTGATGGCAGCGACCCCGCCGACCAACTAGGTTCGAACCGTGATCCTTGGGGGGCAACGGCCATCACGACCTGTTCCGGACCAGCCGGTGAGACCTGGGGCGGCAGCGCCGCCCGCGGCGGCTGACAAAGTCTGACGCCGACACCGCGCGCCCCGACCCGCCTGCGGCTCGGGGGTATTCCCGCGCCCGCAGCTGACCGCGGTCGTCCTCCGGGTGGCGCTCCTCGTCCTCCAGGCCAGCGGTTCGGCACCTGAGGTGGAGGCGCCCCGCCCGGCCGCGGCGCGACCGTTGCGGGGTGACGATCCTCCTCTCCGACCCGCGCGTCTCCGCGGTCCCGCTGTTGGACAACCACGAGCCGCTGGTCGCCCTCGACGCGTCCCTCAGCCCCGCCCGCGCCCTGGTGCGCCAGGGCGTCGCTGTCCGCCTGGCCAAGGCCCAGGGCCTGTTGTCGGGCGGCCTGCGCCTGCGCGTGGTGGAGGGCCACCGCTCCGTGGCCGACCAGCAGGCGATCATCGCCCGCTACTCCGCAGAGGTGTGCGCCGCCCGGCCGGGCGTCTCGCCGGGTGACCTCGACCGGCTGGTCTCGCGCTTCGTCGCCCCGCTCGCGGTCGCTCCGCACGTCGCCGGCGCCGCGGTCGACCTCACCCTCGTCGACGCGCACGGCCAGGAGGTCGACATGGGCACGGCCGTCGACGCGACGCCGGAGCAGTCCGCCGGGGCCTGCTACTTGGCCTCGCCCGACATCAGCCGCTTCGCCCGCTCCCACCGGCGGCTGCTCGCGACCGTGCTGACCTGGTCCGGCTTCGTCAACTACCCGACGGAGTGGTGGCACTGGTCCTACGGCGACCGCTACTGGGCGCTGCTGACCGGCGCGCCCGCGGCGCTCTACGGCCCGGTGGTCGCCGGCGCCGGCTCCGGGGCCGCGGCATGACGGTCCTGAGCCTGCCCCACCCGTTACCGCGGCACGTCGGCCCGCGGCTCGAGGTCCACCTGACGGCGGTCGCGGCCAACGTCGAGCTGCTGGCGCGCCACGCCACGGGCGAGCTGATGGCGGTCGTCAAGGCCGACGCGTTCGGCCACGGTGCCGGCGCGGTCGCGCGGACGGCGCTGGCCCACGGTGCGACCCGGCTCGGGGTCACCACCATCGACGAGGCCCTCACCCTGCGTGCCGAGGGCATCGATGCGCCGGTGCTCAGCTGGCTCAACCCGCTCGACGCCGACTTCGCGGCCGCGGTGGCCCACGACGTCGAGCTCGCCGTGCCGAGCCGGGCCCACCTCGAGGCCGTCGCCCGTACGCCGGGGACCCTCGTGCACCTGCACCTCGACACCGGCCTGGCCCGCGACGGTGCGGCGCCCGCCGAGTGGGCCGACCTGTGCCGAGCCGCCCGGCGCGCGGAGCGGCAGGGACTGCTGCGCGTGGTCGGGGTGATGGGCCACCTCGCGTGCGCCGAGGTGCCGGACGACCCGGCGAACGCGATGGGGCGGGCCCGGTTCGCCTGGGGCGTGGAAACAGCGCGGGCGACCGGGCTGCGGCCCGCGCAGCGCCACCTCGCCGCGACGGCAGCGACGCTGACCGACCCACTGAGCCATCACACGATGTGCCGGGTGGGCGCCGGACTGGTCGGGATCGACCCGTCGAGGTCCACCCGCCTGCACCCCGCGCTCACCCTGACCGCACCACTGGTCAGCGTCCGCCGGGTGCTGGCCGGCACACCGGTCGGCTACGGCCACACCTGGATCGCGCCCACCGCGACCGAGCTGGGGCTGCTCCCCCTCGGCTACGCCGACGGGCTGCCTCGCGTCGCCTCGGGACGGGCCGAGGTGCAGGTCCGGGGCCGGCGCCGGCCGCTGGTCGGCCGGATCTCGATGGACATGGCGGTCGTCGACCTCGGCGACACCGGAGCTGAGAGCGGCGACACCGTGACTGTCTTCGGGCCCGGGTACGACGGGGAGCCGACCGTCGCCGACTGGGCCGCGTGGTCGGAGACCATCGAGCACGAGATCGTCACCGGGCTGGGCCTGCGCGCCACCAGAGTGGTCGGCCGATGACACGGGTCGCGGTGATCGGCGGCGGCCAGAACTGCGAGCACCAGGTCTCCCTCGCCTCGGCGGCCGCGGTGGCGCGCGCGCTCGAGCCGGCCCACGACGTGGTCCGGCTGACGATCGACCCCGACGGCGACTGGCGCGACGCGCGGCTGCGGCCGATCGGGCTGGCCGGCGCGGTCGACATACTCCGCGGCTGCGCGGTGGCGCTGCCCGTCCTGCACGGCCCGCGGGGTGAGGACGGCACCGTCGCTGCGCTCTGCGAGCTGGCCGGCGTGCCGTTCGTCGGCTCGGGCGTCGGGGCCGGGGCCCTGGCGATGGACAAGTGGGCGACCAAGCAGGTCGCCCGCGCCCTCGGGATCGGCGTCGCCGCCGACGTGCTGCTGACCCGAGCCACCGCGGCGGCGTACGCCTTCACCCACCCGGTCGTCGTGAAGCCGGTCGCCGCCGGCTCGAGCCACGGGGTCGCGCTGGTGCGGGAGACAGCCCAGCTCGCCGGCGCGCTGGCGGCGGCGTTCGCGCTCGACGACCGGGTCCTCGTCGAGGACGTCGTCGTCGGCCGCGAGGTCGACGTCGCAGTGCTCGGCCGTCCCGACGGGACGCGCTTGGTGCCGCCCGCACTGGAGATCGTGGTCGACGGGATCTTCGACACCACGACGAAGTACGACGGCACCGCCGACTTCCGCATCCCCGCGCCGCTGACCGAGGCCGAGCGCAAGGACCTCGAGGACGCCGCCGTCGCCGTCTACGACGCGCTCGGCTGCGCCGGCGTGGCCCGGGTCGACTTCTTCCTCACCGCGGCCGGGCCGGTGCTCAACGAGGTGAACACGATGCCGGGCTTCACCGAGCAGTCCCAGGTCCCGAAGATGTTCGCCGCAAGCGGCACGTCGTACGCCGCGCTGCTGGACCTGCTGGTCCGCGACGCGCTCGCGGCGTGACCCGTCCCAGAGTCGCCGGGCTCGACCTGCTGCGCGGGCTCGCGATCGCGCTGGTGATGTTGCGCCACGCCGCCCCGGGGCTCGCACCCGGTGCGGGCCTGGTCGGCGTGGTGATGTTCTTCGCGCTCAGCGGCTACCTGATCACCGGCCTGCTGGACGACGAGCTGGCGCGTACCGGGCGGGTCGACCTGCGCCGGTTCTACATCCACCGCGCCCGTCGGCTGGTGCCGGCGCTGGTGGCCCTGCTGGCCGTGTTCATCGCCGTCACGCTCGTCCTCGACCCGCTCGGTGACCGCGACGAGCTGGTCAAGACGGTCGTCGTCGCGCTGACCTGGACCGCCAACCTGCCCTTCGGCCACGCCAGCGACGCGACGTTCCATCTCTGGACGCTGGCGACCGAGGAGCAGTTCTACGTGGTGTGGCCCGCGCTGCTCCTGCTCCTCGGCCCGTGGCGCGGGCTGCGCGTGGCGGCGGTCGCGACGTCCGCGCTGCTGCTCGCCACGGCGCTGTGGCTGCGCGCCGTGCCCGACAACGCCTACTCCCTGCCGACTCCCTGGCTGGTCTGCTTCGTCATCGGCGCGGCCACCCGGCTGCACGCCGAGCGGGTGTCGCCACCGCGGTGGGCGGCTCCGCTCTCAGTCCTCGGACTGGCCGCGCTCAGCATGGTTCCATTGCGGGGACACGCGCTCACCTACCTGGCAGGAGGCCCGGCCATCGCGACGCTCACGGCGGTGTTGCTGCTGTCGTGGCGCACCTGGACCGACGTCACCGGGCCCCCGCTGCGGGCCCTGGTCTGGCTCGGCACCGTCTCCTACGGCGCCTACCTGTGGAACTACCCGCTCACCCTGTGGCTGCGTCCGCACCTCGCCCACGGCGCCGGCCTGCTCGCGGCCGCGCTGACCGTCACCGCCGCCGCGATCAGCTGGTACGCCGTCGAGCGGCGTTTCGTCGACCGCCCGGCCCGCACCCCCGAGCCGGCACCGCGATGAGCGAGCGGCTGCGCGGCTGGGCGCCCGACGTCTCGGTGGGGCTCGCGGTCCTGGTGCTCGGCGCCGTCGAGATCTGGTCGATGAGCCCGTCGTACCACGACGGGCGGCGCGCGTACTTCCTCGTCGTGACCGGCTTCGCGGCCGCGTGCGCGCTCAGCCGACGGGCACCGTTCACCGGCCTTGCCCTCGTGTGGCTGACCTGCGCGCTGCAGCTCCTCGCCGGGACCGGCGTGCTCACGGTCGAGTTCGCGGTCGCGATCGTCGCGTTCGGCTGTGCGCGGTGGGGCCATCCCTTCACCGTCGTCGTGAGCGGCCTCTCCATCCCAGCGGCCGCGGCCGTCGGCTACGTGATCGTCACCCGGGGCTCGATGGGGATCTTCACGGACGTCTCGGGCCTCCACCAGCTGATGGACAGCGCCTACCGGCTCAGCGACACACTCGTGGTCGGCGCCACGATCCTCGGGCTCCTGATCCTCGCCGTGCCGTGGCTGGCCGGGCTGGTGCTCCGCGCCACCGCCCGCGCCCGCCGCTCCGAGGTGCGCCAGGAGGCGGCCGAGGCCGACGCCGCCCGGGCGCAGCTGGAGACCGAGCAGGCCCGCGAGATCGCCCGGCTCCGCGACGAGCAGGCCCGGATGGCGCGCGACGTGCACGACGTGGTCGGGCACTCGCTCGCCGTGATCCTGGCCCAGGCCGAGTCCGGCCAGTTCCTACCCGACGAGGACCCGGAGAAGCTGAAGAAGACCATGGCCACCATCGCCACGTCGGCTCGGTCGTCACTCCAGGACGTGCGCCAGGTGCTGGCCGGCTCGGCCGAGCCCGAGCCCGCGCGCACCGGCGCCTTCGAGGAGCTGATCCAGGGGGTCCGCGCGGGCGGGCACGAGGTGGTGGCCACCGAGGTCGGCACGCCCCAGCCGCTGCCGCCGGAGCTCGACGTCGCGGCGCACCGGGTGGTGCAGGAGATGCTCACCAACGCGATCAAGCACGGCCGCCGCGACCGGCCCGTGCTGGTCGAGCGGCACTGGCCCGAAGGAGCATGGGGCCGCGACCTGCGGATCGAGGTGCGCAACGTGGAGGGCGGCGTCACCGCGGGGCGGACGGTCGACGAGACCCAGCCGATGCAGGCGGTCGGTCCGCCCGGCCAGGGGCTCGAGGGGATGCGCCGCCGGCTGGAGGCGGTCGGCGGGCGGCTCGACGTACGCCGGCGCGACGAGGCCGGCGAGCCGACCTTCACCGCGACCGCGTGGCTGCCCGTGAGCGGTCGATGAGCGGGCCCGACATCAGCGTGCTCCTGGTCGACGACCAGGACCTGTTCCGCGAGGGCGTGAAGGTGATCGTCGACGCCCAGGAAGGGATGTCGGTCGTCGGCTCCGCGGGCGACGGGCTGGAGGCGGTCCGGCTCGTCGAGGAGCTCGCCCCCGACGTGGTGCTGATGGACATCCGGATGCCGGAGATGGACGGCGTCGAGGCGACCCGGCAGATCTTCGCGCCCGAGCGGGTCGCCCGGCGCGAGAAGCCGGTGCGGGTCGTGGTGCTCACGACGTTCAACCTCGACGACCGCGCCGCGACCGCGATCCGCCACGGCGCCAGCGGCTTCCTGCTCAAGGACACCACCCCGGTGCTGCTCCGCGACGCGATCCGAACCGTCCACTCCGGCAACGCGGTGCTCTCGCCAGGCGACCTCTCGACGCTGCTGGACAGCCAGTTCCAGCAGCGCACCCCGGCGCCCGCGGCCTACCTCGCGCTCACCGACAAGGAGCGCGAGGTCTTCGACGCCGTGGCGCGCGGGCTGTCCAACACCGAGATCGCCGGGCTCGTCTTCGCCAGCGAGTCGACGGTGAAGACCCATGTCGGCGCGATCCTGCGCAAGCTCGCCCTGCGCGACCGGGTGCAGATCGTGGTCTTCGCCCACCAGCACGGCCTCGTAGCCTGACCTCGTGAGCGACGAGCAGCTGATCCGCGACCTGACCGACGACGAGGCCCGCGCCGCGCTCGTGCTGAAGTGGGGCTCGACGGAGCCCGGGGTGCTGCCGGCCTGGGTGGCGGAGATGGACTACGCGGTCGCGGAGCCGATCACCGCCGCGGTGCGCGCCGCCGTCGACCGCGGGGAGCTCGGCTACCCGGTGTTCGCGCGGTCCGGTGGGCTACTCGGCGCGGCGTACGCCGAGTTCGCGGGCCGCCACTTCGGGGCCGAGGTGCAGCCCGACCGGGTGCTCCCGACGGCCGACGTCACCGTCGGCGTCCGGATCGCCCTGGAGGTGCTGAGCGAGCCCGCCCCGATGGTGCTGCCCGTGCCCGCCTACGACCCCCAGCACGGGCTCGGCCAGATCACGGGCCGCGAGCAGTGGGACCTGCCTGTCGACCCCGACGGCGACACCTACGCCCTCGACCTCGACGCGCTCGACCGGCTGTTCGCGCGCGGTGCGCGGACCATGCTTCTCACCCAACCGCACAACCCGGGCGGGCACGTGCACACCCGGGCTGAGCTCGAGGCGATCCGCGACGTCGTGACCAGGCACGGCGCGCGCGTGGTGTCCGATGAGATCCACGGTCCGCTCGTGCTGCCAGGGGCCGAGCATGTGCCGTACCTGTCCCTGGAAGGCACGGCCGACCACGCGGTCGCGGTCGTGGCGGCGTCCAAGGCGTTCAACATCCCGGGGCTGAAGTGCGCCCAGATCGTGACCGGTGACGACGCGACCCGCGACCGGCTGGTCGCGATCCCGATGGCCCAGAACGACTCGTGGGGCTCGCTCGGGGTCGTCGGCTCGGTCGCGGCGTACACCGAGGGCGACGCCTGGCTGGCGGCGCTCATCGCGCGGCTCGACCAGCAGCGCGCGCTCCTCGGCGAGCTGCTGGCCGAGCACCTGCCGCAGGCCCGGATGCTGCCGCTCGAGGCGACCTACCTCGCCTGGCTCGACCTGCGGGCCTACGGCCACGACGACCCGGCCGCCCTGCTGCTGGACGGCGGAGTCCGCGTCTCGGCCGGCCAGGGCTACTGGCCGGGCCTCACCGGCCACGTGCGGCTTAACATCGCCACCTCGCCGGACCGGCTGACCGAGATCGTCCGGCGGATGGCGAAGACGCTGGCTTGATCAGTCCGCCGCGACCCGCCTGGACTTCATCAGCGGCCCATTGTCCCTTTCGGGTTGATCACCCGTGCCTGTGCAACCGCCGGAACTTGTAGGCCGCCGGCCTTGGGTCGACGTTGCCCGCGGCGTCGATGGCGCGCACCTTGAGGGTGTGCTTGCCGTACTTCACCCAGTAGCGAAGGGGCGAGCGGCAGCCCCGCCAGGGCCGCCGGTCCAGCTGGCACTGGAAGTGGACGCCGGGCTCGGACGAGGTGAACTTGAACTTCACCTTCGGCCTGAAGAGCCGGTGCGGCGGCTTCTTGGTGAGCTTCGTGTTGGGCACCACGGTGTCGACGGTGAACTTCCGCGTCGGCGGGCTGGGCTCGACGTTGAAGACGGCGTCGGTGGCCCGGACCGTGAAGGTGTGGGCTCCGTCCGGGAGCGGCGTGGTGGTGACCGGGCTGGTGCAGGGCTGGTACGCCGAGGCGTCGAGCCGGCACTCGAACGTGGCGTCCGGCCCGCTGCGGAAGGTGAACACGGGGGTGTTGTCGTTCGTGGCGCCCGGGGGGCCTCCGGTGATGACGGTCTTCGGTGCCACGACGTCGACGAGCTCGTAGGCACCCATGTCGGGCTGGGCGGTGCCGTCCTTGTCCGCGTCGAAGCGCTGGTTGCCGTCCCGGTCCAGCGACGCCGCGGTGAGGACGCCCTTGTCGGTGACCGGCGAGGTTGCACGCAGGTGGTAGTCGCCGGCGGCCGGGTCGACGAAGGCCGGGTCGACGTTGAGGTTGCCGCCACCGTCGGTGACTCCGGGAGTGCTGGTCTGGTAGTCGGAGCTGCTGACCGTGAGCGAGCCCCCAGCGACGCTGCTCAGTGAGTCGGTGGGGCCACGCACGATCGAGTTGGCGAGGGTCATGTTGATCAGGCCGTCGGTCGCGTCGGCCATGACCCCCGCAGCGGTCGGGGCACCCCCAACGACGGTGAGGTGGTCGGCCTGCACGGTGGTCGCGGGACCCGTCGGATGGGCGAGCAGTCCCCGAGTCCCGGCGGTGCCCAGGTCGAGGACCGAGTCGTCGATGTTGAGGGTGCCGCCCTCGACCAGGACGGCCGTGTCCGCGAGCTGGATCGTCGTGCGGGCGACGTTGTCGGTGCCGGACACCAGCCGGTAGCCCACGGCACCGCCGCTCCAGGTGCTGTCTGCGAGGAGCAGGTTGCCGCCCTGGCTGCTCAGCGCGGTGTTGCCGGTGCCGTTGGTGACGTTGACGGTCGCGTCGTGGATCTGCGAGCCCTGAGCCTGGATGCCGGTGGAGTTCTGGGCCCCCAGACCGAAGACCACGACGTTGTCCACGACGGCGTTGGTGGCGGAGATCCCCGTGGCGCCCGTGTCGGACGACATGTCCACGCGGAGGTCCGCGACGGTGCCCTGGTTGAGGGTCAGATAGGTCTGCGCTCCGGCGACCAGTGACAGCTTCGTCGCGCCGGCGCCGAGACCGGGCCCGGAGCCCCGCAGCGTCACCTGGCTCGGCACGGAGTAGGGACCATCGGTGTAGTCGCCCGGTCCGACGAGGATCGTCGTCCCGGCCCCGGGAACGGGATTGGTTAGGGCCTGCGAGATGGACGTCGCGGTGGTCGCGCCGCTCGGGCACGCGCTGCCCATGTTGACGCAGATCGTGCTGGTGGCCGCATGCGCGGGCGACGCAGCCGGCACGGAGAGGACCGGGACGACGAGGGCTCCAAGAAGGAGTGCGTAACGAGGGCGCACCTGTCGACTGTACGTCGACCGCTCAGCGCGGCGGTGCCGCCACTCGCTTGAACTTCACCTTCGCCGGCGTCCCCACGTTGCCGGCCGCATCGACCGCGCGGATCAGGATCACGTGCTTGCCCCGCTTGACCGTCAGCTTCAGCGGCGACGTGCACGCCTGGTAGGCCTTGCCGTCGACGGAGCACTCGAACGTGGCACCCGCCTCGGAGGTGAAGGCCAGCTTCACCTTCTTCTTGGTCACCCGCTTGGCGGGCTTCTTGGTGATCGTGACCTCGGGGCCGACGGTGTCGACGGTGAACGTGCGGGTAGCGGGCGTGGCGTCGGGGTTGGCCGCGGAGTCGACGGCCCGCACCGAGACGGTGTGCGCGCCGTCGGCCAAGGCGCTGGTCGTGAACGGGGTGGCACACGCGGCGTACGACGCGGCGTCCACCTTGCACTCGAAGGTCGCGCCGACCTCGCTGGTGAAGGTGAACGTCGGCGTCGAGTCGCTGGTCGGACCGGACGGGCCGGTCGCGATGGTGGTGTCCGGCGCGACCGTGTCCACGACCCACTGCCGGGTGGCGGGCGTCGCGTCGGTGTTGCCGATCGGGTCGGTCGCCGTGACCGCGAGGGTGTGCGGACCGTCGCCGAGTGGCTGCGTGGTCAGCGGGCTGCTGCACGCCGACTCGGTGCCCGCGTCGACCTGGCACACGAACGAGCTGCCGGCCTCGGTCGAGCTGAACGAGAACGTCGGCGTCGAGTCGCCGGTCGGTCCGCTGGGCCCGGTGTCGATCGTGGTCTGGGGTGGCGCGGTGTCCGCCAGCTCGTAGGCACCCATGTCGCGCACCGCGACGCCGTCGAGGTCGCCGTCCTGCACACGCGGGGTGCCGTCGAGGTCGGTGGCTGGACCACCGGCCGCCGGGTCGCCCTGGTCCACGACCGGTGAGCCGAGCGTGAGGTGCTGGTCGCTCCCGCTCACGAACCCGGGGTCGACGTTGAGGTTGCCCACCCCCGCGACGACGCCGCCGGCGCCGTTGACCCCGATCACGCCACCGGTGGTCTCGTAGTCGGAGTGGCTGACGTTGATCGTCGCGACACTGTTGGCGCCAGGAGTGCCGTCGTTGGTCGCGTCAGCGACCAGGGAGGTCGCCGGCCCTCGGACGATCGAGTTGGTCAGCGTGATCGTGGAGGTCTGCTGCACCGTCGGCCAGAGCGAGGCGGCCCGCGCGCCGACGGACGCGGCCGCACCGCCGACGATGGTGACGTGGTCGGCGTTGATCGTCTTGGCTGCCGTGCCCGGGTTCCCGTTCTGGGCGAGCAGACCGGTGCCGGAGCTCGCACCCAGGTCGATCACGGAGTCGTCGAGGTTGATCGTGCCGCCGTCGATGGAGACGGCGTGGTAGTCCGAGCGGAGCCGCATCCTCGACACGGTGTCTGACGAGCCCGGGTCGGAGAAGTTGAGTGCCTCGGACCCCGTGAGAGAGCCGTCGGAGATGGTGTTGCCACCCCCGCTGTACATCGCGCGGAACCCACCGGCCGAGGAGGGTGAGCCGGTCACGTCGGCGAACCCGATCGTCGAGCCGGCGGCGGAGATGCCGGTTGCGTTCGTCGTCCCCGTCCCGTCGATGGTGACGTGGTCCGCGACGGCGTGGTCGAGGCTGAGCGCCACGTCGTTGGACGAGGTGGTCGCCGTCATGCTGATCGTCAGGTTCGCCACGGTGGCATGGAAGGCGACCAGGTAGGTCTGCTGCCCCCCGGCCGGGAGCGTCAGGGTGGTCGGCCCTGGCCCGGCCCCCTGCAGGGTGACGGCATTGGGGAGGCCGTTCAGGGTGTACGGACCGTCGCTGTAGGCCCCAGGTGCGACCAGGATGAGGTCGTCGACGGAGTTGGCTGCGGCCGCGGTGATGGCTAACGGGATCGTGGCGACGAACTGGTCGCAGCTCACGCCCACCGGGTTGTTGACGCAGATGACGTTCGTGGCCGCAGCCGCGGGCGAGGCCTGGAGGACGGGTATGACCAGAGCTCCGGCGAGGATGACGAGACGTCGCACGGCGAAAATGTAGTGGACCTCACCCCTTCGGGGGGATCACCCTCCGTAGGAACTGACGGGTCCGCTCCTGTTCGGGCTCGACCAGGATCTGGTCCGGTGGCCCCTGCTCGAGGATCCGGCCACCGTCGAGGAAGCAGACCTTCGTGGCGACGTCGCGGGCGAAGCTCATCTCGTGCGTCGCGAGCACCATCGTGGTGCCGGCCTCGGCCAGGTCGCGGACGATGGTCAGCACGTCGCCTACGAGCTCGGGGTCGAGGGCCGCGGTGATCTCGTCGAGGAGCAGCAGCTCGGGCTCGGTGCACAGCGCGCGGACCAGCGCGGCGCGCTGCTGCTGGCCGCCGGAGAGCCGGTCGGGGTGCTTGTCGGCCTGGTCGCTCAGCCCGAACCGGTCGAGCAGCTCGCGGGCCCGCTGGGTCGCCTCGGAGCGGGAGGCCCCGTGCACCCGCACCGGCGCGAGGATGCAGTTGTCGAGGACGGTGAGGTGCGGGAACAGGTTGTAGGCCTGGAAGACCATGCCGATGCGGCGGCGTACGCCGCGGGGGTCGACCCGCGGGTCGGAGATCTCCCCGCCGTCGAACCGGATGACGCCGTCGTCGATCTGCTCGAGCAGGTTGAGGCAGCGCAGCAGCGTGGACTTGCCCGAGCCCGACGAGCCGATCAGGCAGACCACGTCGTGCTTGTCGACGGTGAGGTCGATGTCGGCAAGCACCACCCGATCGCCGTAGGACTTGCGGACGTCGGTGAGCTCGAGCAGGGGGGCGGTCACAGCGCACCAGCCCGCTCGCGCTCGAGCCAGCGCCGTTGCAGCCAGTCGCAGAAGCGGGCAAGGGGGACCGTGCAGACGATGAAGAAGCCCGCGACGACGACCAGCGGGGTGTAGTTGAAGTTGTAGTTGCCGTAGTCGCGGGCGAAGAACAGCGCGTCGAAGAGCCCCACCGAGGAGACCAGGGCGGTGTCCTTCTGCAGCGAGACGAAGTCGTTGAGCAGGGGCGGTACGACGCGGCGTACGGCCTGAGGCACGACGACGAACCGCATCGTCTGCCCGCGGCTGAGGCCGAGCGCCGAAGCGCTGTTGAGCTGGGAGGGGTGGATCGAGTCGATGCCGGCGCGGAAGACCTCGGCGACGTAGGCGCTGTAGGAGACAACCAGCGCGGCGCCGGCCCAGAAGAACAGGCTGCTGGGGATGCCCTGCAGCTTCAGGGCCGGGAACCCGAAGCCGAAGAGCACCACGAGCAGGATGGTCGGGATGCCGCGGACCACGTCGGTGTAGATGACGGCCACGACTCGCAGCGGGGTCAGCCACGGCGACCGGGCCTGACGCGCGAGCGCGATCGCCATCGCCGCGACCAGGATGCAGGGCTCGCAGAGGACGAAGAGCTTCACGTTGATCCAGAAGCCCTTGAGGATCCCGTGGAACGAGTCGTGCGCGTGGTGGCCGTTGAAGAACAGGTCGTGCACCGTCGGCCATCCCGGCGACAGCAGCGTGCCGATCACCAGGAGGCCGAAGACCACGACGGTCACCGCGGTTGCGAGCAGCGTGTTGCGCCGCCGCTGCCGCCGGCGCAGCGACCGGCGCTCGAGCTCGTGGTCGCTCGGTGTCCAGGCCTCGCTCACTGGAGGACGGGCACGTCAACCGCGTCGGAGAGCCACTGCTGCTGGATCTGGTCGAGCGTCCCGTCCGTCTTCATCTCGGCCAGCGCCGCGTCGACGCACGAGACCAGCGGGTCGCCCTTGCCGAACAGCATCCCGAACTGCTCCGGGTCGCTCGTCGCGCTCTCGAACTGACCGACGATCACGCTGTTCTTGATCTCCGCGGCGGAGATGTAGAACGCGGTCGGGAGGTCGGCGACGATGCCGTCGACCTGGCCGTTGACGAGCGCCTGCTTGGCGGCGTTGGTGTCCTCGAAGACCGCCGGGTCCTGGTCGGACTGGATGTCGTCGCGGATCACCTGGAGAGAGGTGGTGCCGGTCTGTGCGCCGAGCTTGTAGGACGCGAGGTCGGCGAGGCTGGTCGCCTTGGCGATGTCGCTGTCCTTCATCGCGATCACGGCCTGCGAGGCGGTGTAGTAGCCGTCGGAGAAGTCGACGACCTTCGCCCGCTCGGGCGTGATCGAGATCTGGTTGATGTCGAAGTCGAAGTCCTTGTCGCCCGGCTTGTAGGAGGTGTTGAACGGGACCTTCACCCACTTCACCTGGTCGCTGGTGAAGCCGAGCTTGTCGGCGACGGCGTAGGCGACCGCGGACTCGAACCCCTTGCCGTTGCTCGGGTCGTTGTCGGAGAACCACGGGTCGTAGGCCGGCGAGTCGGTGCCGACGGTCAGCTGGCCGGCGTTCTTGAGCGCGCCGGTGCACTCCGGGCTCATCAGCGACGCGGCCGCCGTGGCGCTGTCGCTCGGCGACGGCTCGACCGAGACGCTTCCCGTGTCGCTGGGCGGCGCCGACGTGGTCTCCTCGTCGCTGGCCGTGGTGCTGCTGTCGTCCTGCGGCGCGCACGCCACCAGCGGGACCAGGACCAGGGGCAGCACGGCGAGGCCGCTACGCAGACGCATGATCGAGATCGTAGGGCTCGCCGTGTCCGGGCGGACATGGGGCGTCCGGGTCATTTCCTAGCGAGTCGGTCGACTTAGCCGGCGCCTCGCCGCCGGGCCGGAATCACAGCTCCAGGAGCCGGCCGGGCGCGAACCCGGGCCGGGACTCGGCCGCGCGCGCCCGTACGTCGTCCAGATCGGCCTGCCAGGTGTGGCCGGTGTCGCTGCGGCGCAGCACGTAGCCCAGCCCGTGGGTGCGGTACGTCGTCCCGCCGGCGGCACGGACGGCGGCGATCAGCTGCGCGTCGACCGAGCGCCGGACCGACCGGAAGCCACCGACCTCGTGCAGCAGGCCGCGGTCGAGCAGCATCGTGCCGCCGGCGACCCAGGACCGGTAGACCTCGGTCGGCATCGGAAGTCGCAGCGTCTCGTCGGTCGGCTCGAGGTAGTAGAGGTTGTCGGGCATCCCCACCAGCTCGGCGCCGCTGTAGGCACGGGCCAGTAGCAGGTCCGCAACCACGTCGGGCGCGTACCAGTCGTCGTCGTCCATCTTCATCACCACGTCGCCGTCGGCGGCGAGGGCGGCGGCATGCAGGACGTCGCCGAAGAGCACGTCCTCGGGCTGCGGCACGACCACGACCTCGGCGCCGCCCGCGAGGTCGCGCACCCGGGCGGGCTCGACCTCGAACCCGTGCGGCGCCAGCACCAGCTCGAGCCGGTCCACGCCCCGCTGCCGCGCCACCTGGCCGAGCGCGTGATCGAGCAGGTCGGGCCGGCGGGTGGCCATCACCACCGAGACGGACGGCTGGTGGGCGACCCGGACCCCGGCCAGCTCCCCGAGCCGGCGGCGCCAGGCGGCGGAGGAGTACGCCGAGAGCGCGGCCCGGCGCAGCACCACGCTGTGCTCCTCGCGGGCCTGGGCGTCGCCGAGGTCGACCGGGGTGGTGATGGCCGAGGTGACGTCCTCCCCGAGGTGCACCGCGACCCGGGTGGCGACCCGGTCAGCGGTCAGGGGCACGCCCGCCATCGCCAGCCCGGCGATGACCCGCGCGGCCAGGAGTGGCGTGGCCTGGGGCAGGTCGGCGTGCACGCCGAGGTGACCCCGCAGCCCGCGGACCAGCGCCTCGGTCGGCCCGCGACCCCAGTCGAGCTCGGAGAGCTCGAGGACGGGTCCGTCGACGTCGCGCTCGAAGCCGCCGGGGTTGAGCAGCCGCTCGTCGAGCGGCCCCAGCGCGACCATCGGGTCGGGGTCGGTCAGGCTCACCCGGTCGGCGGCCACCTTCTCGGTGCCCTCGCCCTGGAGGACCAGCCCGCGCTGGCCCGCGTGGTCGGGCCACACCGACTGCCGGCCGAGCTCGTCGACCACCCGGTGCACCGGCACCGCGGCCGCGAACCGCAGCACGGTCAGCCAGCCACCGTCGACCGCGCGCGCCCGGATCGTCTGCAGGGCCGGCCACTCCGGCCGGGGGGTGAGCGAGAGCGCCGAGAGCCCCTCGTCGAGCCAGACCGCCAGCGCCGACGTACGCACCCCCTTGGGCACGCGCAGCGCACGCAGCTCGCCGCGGTCGCGCACGGTGACGGCGACGCGTTCGTACTTCCCGGGCTCGACCTCCCCGTCGGGCCCGATCACCACGTAGGAGCGCGGGGCCTCCTGGACGAAGCCGTCGAGCGCGGGTCCGGGACCCATCAGACCCCGCCGCTCGGGGCGGTCTCCTGCAGCTCCAGCCGCAGGGTCAGGGGCCGCGGCTCGAGCTGCATCCAGTGCTTGGTCACGTAGTCGACGACGTGTACGCCGGCCGGCGCCTCGATCCGCTTCAGCCCCTCGATCTCGTGGCCGCGGCCCTCGTGGAGCGCGCGGTTGACCTCCAGCTCGCGGGCCTTGCGCGGGGTCCGGACCGGGTCGAAGGCCGTGTCGCTCCAGTGCCCGAACTCGTCCTGGTCGAGCCACTTCAGCTCCACGCACATGCCCTCGGGCGCCACGATCCGCTCGCTGGTGGGCGGGAACTCCCGCACCTCCCACTCGAAGGCCTTCACGAAGGTGAACTCCGGTCCCATGGGGTAGACCCACGGCTCGAGGAACCGGTAGCCCAGGTCGAGCCAGGCGACCGACTCGCTCTCGACCGACATCGGGTGGCGCGGGATCGCGACCACCGCCTCGGACCGCTCGAGCTGCCAGGACAGGTCGCGCAGCAGCTCCACGCCCTCGGCGGTGAGCACCATGTCGCCGTCCCACTTCATCGAGTAGGTGGTGCGCACGTGGGAGAAGGACCAGTTGTAGAAGTAGGTGAGGCTGCGCGGCGAGCCCGGCGGGGTGAGCAGGTGCTCGGCGCCGGCCCTGGCCACGTGGACGGGGTAGCGCTCGAGCGTGAACCGGTCCGCCGCGCCGTGCTCCTCGGCGACCCGCTGGGCGACCTCCGCGGTGCCGTCGTCGGAGCCGTTGTCGACCAGGACGACGTGCTGGACGGCGTCGAACATCGGCGGCAGCACCCAGGGCAGGTTGCGCGCCTCGTTCTTGACCCGGAAGACGCAGGTCAGCCCCGGGGTGAGCGGGCCGTCCTCCCACGCCCAGCGGATCGGGTAGTCGGCCGGGTCCGGGTGCCTGTCCGGGGTCCCCGCGGAAGCGGGCGGCTCCTGCGCGAAGCGCCCCGCCCGCCCGGTTTCGTGGGGTGGGTCGGTCACGAGCCCAGCGTCCTGCGGAGCTTGCGCCGGGCCCGCACTGCGAAGCTGTCGGCAGGTCGCTGCTCGAGCGCCTGCTGCCGGCCCTCCGCCAGCCCTTCCCGGCGCGCGGCCAGCACGCTGGAGAGCGCGACCGCCTCGGCCTCGTCGTAGAAGGCGACGTAGGACTCGCGCACCTCGTCGAGCAGCGCGTGCACGTCGGGGGTGTCGCCGCCGGGCTCGGCCAGCTTGGCGAGGCCGCGCCAGGTCTCCTCCGCGATCTCGCGGAGCCGCGCGGGCACCTCGAGGTCGTCCCAGGTCGACTCCACCCGCTTGAGGTCGGGGTCGATGAACTGGTGCACGGCGCGGATCGAGTTGGCGCTGGCGCTCTTGATGGCCTCGAGGTCGAGCTCCTGGCCGAGCCGGAACACCGGCACCGTCCAGTCGGCCAGCATGTCGTCGTACGTCACGAACGCCCTGGTCCCGCCACGGGTGGCGCGCTCGGTGTGCAGCATCATGTTGACCCAGGCAGCGGTCCGCTGGATCTCGCTGAACGGCGTGCCGGTCTGCTTCGGCGCGTAGTAGCGCAACTTGGAGCCGACGACCTCGGTGACGTGGCGCAGCATCGTGACGTACGACGGCTGGGCGTCGCAGCGCAGGGCGGCCGACTTCCAGAGCCCGAGGAACCACGCCAGCCGGGGGTCCTTGATCACGATCTCGTCGATCGCCGGCTCCTCGACGCCGTCGACGACCCGCGCCGGCTTGAAGTGCGGCCCCAGCCACTCGGTCAGCCGCGCTCGCGTGATGCCGGACGCGCTGGCCTTGCCGGTCTCGTACCACGCGCTCGGGCGCGCGTCCGAGACGTGCACCTGGCAGCGCTGCAGCAGCTCGGTGTGCAGGTCGACGACCCACTTCGACTCCGCGAACCCCTTCGGGTTGGACTCGTCGGCCCGCACCTCGGGCCGCGGGACGTGCATGCCGAGCGCCTGCAGCGCGCCGGCCATCGTCGAGGTGCCGCTGCGTCCGGAGCCCACCACGAAGACCACCCGGCGCTTGGACGCCGCTGTCGCGGGGGCGGTCTCGGACACGAAGGGCAGCCTAACGGCGCGGCCCGCGGCGGCCGTGCGGGCTCCCGCGCCGGAGCGAGGCAGGAGCGGCGGCGGCGCACCACCACGTTCCGGCGCCAAAGCGAGGAACGAACGGCGGCGCCAAACTCAATCGATCCGCTCGGCCTGGGCGGCGATGAACTGGCGGTACCACTCGAACGACTTCTTCGGGGTCCGCTTCTGGGTCTCGAAGTCGACGTGCACCAGCCCGAACCGCTGGGTGTAGCCCTCGGACCACTCGAAGTTGTCGAGCAGCGACCAGCAGTAGTAGCCGCGCACGTCGACTCCGCGGTGGATCGCGGTTGCGACGGCGTTCAGGTGCGCCCGCAGGTAGTCGACGCGGGGCTTGTCGTCGACGACCCCGTTCTCGTCGGGCTCCATGTTGTAGGCGCAGCCGGACTCGGTGATCATCAGCGGCGGCAGTGCGGCGCGGAACCTGGCTCGGGTCATCACCAGCCACTCCCGCAGCGCCTCGGGCACGACCGGCCAGCCGAAGTCGGTCACCGGGTAGCCGAGGATCTCGCGGAACTCGAAGGGCATCTCCGAGTCGTCCTCGGTCGCCCCGATCCGCATCGGGTTGTAGTAGTTGACGCCGTAGAAGTCGAGCGGCTGGCGGATCGTCGTCAGGTCCCCGTCCTGGATCGCGTCCTCTACGAGCGGGAGGCAGTCCTCGGGGTAGCGCCCGAGCAGCAGCGGCTCCATGAAGAGCCCGTTCCAGAGCCCGTCGAACAGCTTGGTCGCGCCGACGTCGGCCTCGTCGTCGCTGGCCGGCCACATCGGCGCGTGGTTGTTGGCGCAGCCGATGCTCGGGATCCGGCCCCGCACCGACTCGCGCAGCGCGATCGCGGCGCGACCGTGGGCGAGCAGCAGGTGGTGGGCGACCGGCAGTGCCTCGAACATGAGCGCGCGGCCCGGGGCGTGCATCCCGATCGCGTAGCCCATGATCGTCACGACGTTCGGCTCGTTGATCGGCACCCAGTGCTCGACCCGGTCGCCGAACCGATCACCGCAGATCGCGGCGTACTCCGCGAAGTGCTCGATGGTGGACCGGTTGAGCCAGCCGCCGTCGTCCTCGAGCGCCTGCGGCAGGTCCCAGTGGTAGAGCGTCACCATCGGGTTCACCCCGGCCGCGAGCAGCGAGTCGATCAGCCGGTCGTAGAACGCCAGCCCCTTGGGGCTCGGGCGGCCCTTGCCCGAGGGCTGGATCCGCGGCCACGAGATCGAGAACCGGTAGGCGTTGGACCCCAGCTCCGCCATCAGGGCGACGTCCTCGGCGTAGCGGTGGTAGTGGTCGCACGCCTGCTCACCCGACGACCCGTCGATGATCGACCCCGGCTTCGCCGTGAAGGTGTCCCAGATGCTGGGTCCCTTGCCGTCGGCGCTCGCGGCGCCCTCGATCTGGTACGCCGCGGTGCTGGTGCCGAACCGGAACCCCGGGGGGAACCGGGGCAGGCTCTCAGGCTGTGTCTCCCCCACGGGCACAATCTGTCACGTGGCTGTCGAGATTCGCCGGGGAACCGACCGATTCGTGGAACGGCTGCCCGGACGGCTGACCGCGCACGCCTTCTCGTTCGGGTCGTCCTACGACGCCGAGCACGTGCGCTTCGGCCCGATGGTCTGCCACGACGACCACCTGCTCAGGCTGGGCGAGGGGTTCCCGCCCCACGAGCACGCCGACCTGGTGATCGTGACGTGGGTGGTCTCCGGCGCCGTGGCCCACACCGGCCCGGACGGCTCGGCCCGCCTGGAGCCGGGCCAGGTGGGAGTGCTGCGCACCGGACGCGGCGTCACCCACTCCGAGGTCGCGGCGGCACCCCAGACCCGGTTCGTCCAGGTCTGGCTCAGCCCGCCCGGGCCGGTCGGCGGTCCGTCGTACACGGTCTTGACCCCGGACCTGGTCCCGAACCGGCTCGTGGAGGTCGGCGAGATCGTCGAGGGTGCGGTGCTCTCCGCCGTGCGCCTCGGCGACCACGAGACGCTCACCATCCCGGCCGCCCCGCTCACCCACGTCTTCGTCAGCCGCGGCGCGCTGCTCCGCTCCTCGCTCGCCGAGCCGCTGCACGACGGCGACGCCTTCCTCTTCACCGACGAGCCCGACACCGAGCTCACCTCCGGCGCCCAGTCCGAGCTGCTGGTGTGGTCGCTCCGCTGAGCCGCTGAGGCTCCGGTCAAGCCAGCACGCGGTAGATCGTGTGCGTCACCAGGGGTGAGGCGAAGACCCGGTCGATCTCGAGGTCGATGTCTTCGTCGAACCCCTCGAAGAGCCGCTTCCCGGCGCCGAGGATGACCGGCGCGGTGCTGATGGACAGGACGTCGACGACCCCCGCGCGGAGTGCCTGGCGGATGGTGTCCGCACCGCCGGAGATCGCGACGCTCTTGTCTCCGGCGGCCTCCCGCGCCGTCGCCAGCGCCGCGTCGAACCCGTCGACGAAGACGAACCCCGTCGACGCGTCGGGCGCCTCCTCGGGCCGGTGGGTGAGCACGACGAGCGTGCCGCCGAACGGGTTCCTGCCGCCCCAGTGACCGGCCGCCTCGTACATCCAGCGGCCGCAGACGCCGGCACCCACGTCGGCGGTGAACGTCATCATGAACTCCCGGTCGACGGGGCCCATGTCCTGGCCGGGCACGTGCTCGGTGTCGTGGCTCCAGGGGCCGCCGAAGACCCAGTTGTGCAGCCGCTCACCACCGGTCCCGAGACCGGCCTGCGGCCCGTCGTCCGGTCCGGTGATGTAGCCGTCGATCGACGTGGTGATGCTCGCGAGTACCTGTCCCATGCAGACCAGACCGGCGAGGCGGGCGGGACTCATCGATTTGGTACGAGGAGCGGCTCAGCCGATCACCGAGAGCGCCCCGGGCAGCACCGCGACCACGGCCGGCTCACCTGAGAGCGGCGGCAGCGCGCCGAGCGGCTCGCCGTCGCCGCCGACCGGGACGGGGACCTTCGCGTCGGCGCGCAGCTCGACCCGCCTGCCCGTCAGCACCGTGACCTCGGGCAGGTCGACGTGCCCGCCGTCGTAGACCTTGGGCAGGGAGCGCATCAGGGCCGGCTTGGAGGCGGCCTCGATCACGATCACGTCGAGGAGCCCGTCGCTGACCGATGCCGCGGGCGCGATCTTCATGCCCGAGCCGTAGTAGGCCGAGTTGGCGACCACGACGCTCGCCGCGTCGTAGGACGCCTCGACGCCGTCGACCGTGACCCGGAAGTCGGCCGGCGAGTAGGTCGCGAGCGCCCGCAGCGCCGCCCAGGGGTACTGCAGCCTCCTCGGCAGCCGGTGCGACCGGTCGACGATCTCGCCGGCGCGCGCGTCGACGCCGGAGTAGACCGAGCCAGCGACCAGCCTCGGGGCGGCGCCGGGCAACGTGAACGAGATCAGGTCGACGCGGCGTACCTCGCCCTCGAGCAGGACGTCGGCGACCTGGCCCGGCTCCGCCGGCAGCCCGAGCATCCGGGCGAAGTCGTTGCCCCGTCCTGCGGGCACCATCCCGAGCGTCCCGCCGTGGGCCGAGACGAAGCCCGCGAGCGAGGAGAGCATGCCGTCGCCACCGACGGAGACGACCACGTCGCCGCGCTCGATCGCGGCTGCGGCCAGCGCTTCCATCGCCTTCGGACCGGGTGAGTAGGTGACGTCGACCGAGGCGCCGCGCTCGCGCAGGATCCGGGCCACGGGGACCACCGCGGCGGGAGCGGCCCCGCCGCCGGACGCCGGGTTGACCAGGAAGGTGAACGAGCGGGTCACGGCACCAGGACCCCGGGGTTGAGGACGCCCGTCGGGTCCAGGTCGGCCTTGACCGCGCGCAGCACGGATACGCCGAGCTCGCCGATCTCCTCGTGCAGCCACGGCCGGTGGTCGGTGCCGACGGCGTGGTGGTGGGTGATGGTCGCGCCCGCCGCCACGATCGCGTCGTTCGCAGCCGCCTTGGCGGCGAGCCACTGGCCCAGCGGGTCCGCCGACTCCTTGGTCGCGACCGTGAAGTAGAGCGAGCAGCCGGTCTCGTAGACGTGCGAGATGTGGCAGAGCACCAGCGTGCCCTCGCCCAGTGCGGACTCCAGGGCGGTCTTCACCCCGGCGTAGAGCGCCTCGCGGTTGGACCAGAACGTCGCCGTCTCGAGCGTCTCGACCAGGACGCCGACATCGAGCAGCGAGTCACGCAGGTACGGCGCGTTGTAGCGGCCGTGCGCCCACGCCTCGCCCGCGCCCTCCCCGACCGGCGTACCGCCCCGTCCCGCGAGGAACGCCGTGACGGCGGCCCGCTTCGCCTCGACGGCCTCGGCAGTGCCCTCGTAGCCGGCGATCATCAGACAGCCGCCCGTGGACTGGCCTCCGATCTCGTCGGGACGGGCCAGGTTGATGGCGGTCTCGGCCTCGTCGGAGAGCCGGACGACGGTCGGCAGCAACCCGGCCTGCGCGAGGGTGCGGATCGCGTCGGCTCCCTCCGCGAACGAGCCCCAGCGCCACCCCTCGTAGACCTTGACGTGCGGCAGCCTGCGCACCCGCACGGTGACCTCGGTGATCACGCCGAAGGCGCCCTCCGAGCCGAGGAAGAGCTGGCGCAGGTCCGGGCCCGCGGCGTTCGCCGGCGCGGAGCCGAGGCGCACCTCGCCCCGGGGCGTGGCGACCCGCAGCCCGACCACCAGCGCGTCGAAGCGGCCGTAGCCGGCACTCGACTGTCCCGATGACCGGGTGGCTGCGAAGCCGCCGATCGTGGCGAACTCGAACGACTGGGGGTAGTGGCCCAGGACCACGCCCTCGGCGGCGAGCAGGGCCTCCGCCTCGGGGCCGCGCAGCCCCGGCTCGAGGACGGCGGTCATCGAGACGTGGTCGACCGACACCAGCCGCTTCATCCGGACCAGGTCCAGCGAGACCAGGCCCGCGTAGCCGTCGCGCCGAGCGGCCAGACCGCCGGTGACGCAGGTGCCGCCGCCGAAGGGCACCACTGCGACGTGGTGCTCGACCGCCCAGGCGAGCACGGCGGCAACCTCGTCGTGCGAGCCCGGCCGGACCACGGCGTCCGGCGCGTCGGACAGGTCCCCGGCCCGGGCGCGGAGCAGATCGGGGGTGGACTTGCCGCGGGTACGCAGCCGCCGCGTCTCGTCGTCCACCAGCACGTGCTCGGCCCCCACGACCTCCCTCAGCGGGTCGAGCAGCTCCTGCGTCAGCGCCGACGGTGGCACGGACACCTCGGCGAGCGCGGGGGTCTCGACGATGCCGAAGGCCAGCTCGATCAGTCCACGCGCGGAGTCCGGGAGGTCGGTCGCGGCAGCCGGGTCGCCCCAGCGCTGGGGGTGCATCTCGACCTGCTGCGCCATGTCCGCGGGCTCACTCAGAGGCATGTGTTACATTGTGACACATGACGTCACTTCGTCACAATCGCGCCGAGGACGCGGCACCCCGCGAGCCGCGCGAGGTCTACCTCGACGCCGCGCGCGACTGCATCCTCGACGTGGGCTGGCGGCGTACGACGCTCACCCAGGTCGCCAGGCGCGCCGGGGTCTCGCGGATGACGATCTATCGCACCTGGCCGGACATGCCGACCCTCCTCGGGGACCTGATGACGCGCGAGTGGGCCGGCGTGGTGACCGAGCAGGTCACCGCCGACGGACCCGCCATCCACCGGATCACCCAGGGCGTCGTCGGGACCGTGCAACAGCTGCGCGACAACGAGCTGTTCGTCCGGATCGTCGAGCTCGACCCCGAGCTGATCCTGCCCTACCTCTTCGCCCGCCGCGGTCGCTCGCAGGACCTGATCCTGGCTCTCACGGCCGAGGCGATCGCCGAGGGGCAGCGAGCCGGCGAGATCCGGAAGGGCAACCCGGTGGCGATGGCCAGGGCCCTGCTGCTCGCCACCCACGGCTTCGTGCTGTCCGTGCACACGATGGTCGACGACGAGGCCACCGAGCGAGAGCTCGACGACGAGCTGGCCACGCTGATCACGAGGACCCTCCAGCCATGACCACCAGCGCAGCGGACCGCTCGCCGTTCGCAGGGGACCCCGAGACGGCCACCCGCATCACGCCCGGGCTGGCCGGTGCCCCCACCGAGGTCGACGTCGTCGTGGTCGGCCTCGGCATCACCGGCGCCGGCGCCGCCCTCGACGCGGTCAGCCGCGGCCTCTCCGTGCTCGCCGTCGACGCCCACGACCTGGCGTTCGGCACCTCTCGGTGGTCCTCCAAGCTGGTCCACGGCGGTCTCCGCTACCTGGCCGCGGGCCACGTGGGCGTGGCCCACGAGAGCGCCGTGGAGCGCGGCATCCTGATGGAGGTCACCGCGCCGCACCTGACCCACGCGGTCCCGACGCTGATGCCGTTCGGCGCCAGCGTCCCGAAGCAGCAGGCGGTCGCGGCCCGCGCCGCCACCTGGGCCGGCGACGTGCTGCGCCGCGGCGCCCGGACGAGCGTCCGCACCCTGCCCCGGCCGCGACACCTCTCCGCCACCGAGGCGCTCCAGCTCGCGCCGGGGCTGCGCCGCCAGGGACTGCGGGGCGGGATGCTGGGCTGGGACGGCCAGCTCGAGGACGACGCGCGGCTGGTCACGACGGTGGCACGGACCGCGGCGTCGTACGGCGCGCACGTGCGCACCAGAGCCCGCGTGCTCGAGGCGACCGGCACCTCGGTGCGGCTGCGCGACGAGCTGACAGGGGCGACCCACGTCGTCACCGCGCGTGCGGTCGTCAACGCCACCGGTGTCTGGGCCGGTGACCTCGTCGAGGAGGTCCGGCTGCGGCCGAGCCGGGGCACGCACCTCGTACTGCGCGGTGAGACCGTTCCCGGTCTGCGGGTCGTCGTCTACGCACCGATCCCCGACACCTTCAACCGGTTCGTGCTGGTCCTGCCGCAGCCCGACGGCACGATCTACGTGGGGCTCACCGACGAGCCGGCCGACGGCCCGGTGCCCGACGTGCCCCAGCCCACCGAGCCCGAGATCGGCTTCCTTCTCGACGTGGTTTCGGCCGCCTTCGAGCACCCCATCCACCGCAGCGACGTGGTGGGCGCCTACGCCGGCCTGCGGCCGTTGCTGGACCTGGCCGGCGACGGCGAGACGGCCGACATCTCGCGGCGGCACGCGGTCCTGACCAGCCGCACCGGGGTGGTGACCATCGTCGGAGGCAAGCTCACGACCTACCGCCGGATGGCCGAGGACGCCGTCGACGCGGCCCTCGCGCACGCCGCGATCCAGGCGGGGCCGTGCCGCACCCGCACGCTGCCGCTCCTCGGCGCCGCCGACCGGACCGTCCTGGCCGACCTCGAGCAGCCGGAGCGGCTGGTGCGACGGTTCGGCACCGACGCCGGCCTGGTCCTCGACTCGGCGCGCGCCGTCACCGGCCTCACCGACGGCGAGCTCCTGGCACCCATCGCCCAGGGCGTCCCCGTCACCCTGGCCGAGCTCGTCTTCGGCGTCACCCATGAAGGTGCCGCCGACGTGGACGACCTGCTCGACCGGCGCACCCGCGTGGGCCTGATCCCCGCCGACCGGGGCCTCGCCGTACCCGCCGCCGAGCGTGCGCTGAGCCTCGTCGCGACCGCCGCCCACCGCGCCTGAGAGCACTTGTAGCTCTGGTGCAAGCGGACCGGCCACGTGCATTTCGCATAGGTGACCGATGAGTTCCAGCCCTACCGGGTGTCGGTACCTGACGGCAGACTGGCGAGAGGCAGGAGCATCCGGTGACCACCGTGCAGGAGCGACCAGTGACCACGCAGCAGGAAGACCCCACCGCCGAGCTCGGGGACTTCCCCACGCTCACCGAGCGCTACCAGCGCGAGCTGCTCGCACACTGCTACCGGATGAGCGGCTCGGTGCACGAGGCCGAGGACCTGGTCCAGGAGACCTTCCTCCGCGCCTGGAAGGCCTCGGCCAGCTTCCAGGGCCGCTCCTCGGTGCGGACCTGGCTCTACCGGATCGCCACCAACGTCTGCCTCACCAACCTCGAGAACAAGCCGCGCCGGCCGCTCCCTGCCGGGCTCGGCACCCCCGACCAGATGGCGGGCGACGCGCTCGAGGAGAACCACGAGATCGCCTGGCTCGAGCCGGTCCCCGACGCCTCCGTCGTGGTCGCCGAGCGCGACTCGATCCGGCTCGCGTTCGTCGCCGCCTTGCAGCACCTCCCGGCCAAGCAGCGGGCGGTGCTGATCCTGCGTGACGTGCTCCGCTGGTCCGCCGCCGAGGTGGCCGAGGCGCTCGACACCACGGTGGCCGCCGTCAACTCCGCCCTGCAGCGCGCTCACGCGCAGATGACCGACCGCGGGCTCACCGAGGACACCGTCGACGACGGTCTCGACGACGGCCAGCGCATCCTGCTCGACCAGTACGTCGACGCGTTCTGGCGCAAGGACATCGATGCCATCGTCCGGCTGCTCAAGGCCGAGGCGACCTGGGAGATGCCACCGTTCACCAGCTGGTACCTCGGCAACGAGAACATCGGCCGCCTGATCGACACCCAGTGCCCGGGCGGCATCAACGACATGCCGATGGTCGAGACCCGGGCCAACGGCCAGCCGGCGTTCGGCCTCTACATGCGCAGCAAGAACGGCGACTTCGAGCCGTTCCACCTGCAGGTGCTCGACATCCGCGACGGCAAGGTCGCGCACGTCGGCGCGTTCTTCGAGCCGTCCCTGTTCGCGACCTTCGGGCTGCCCGCCCGGCTCCCCGCCGACTACCAGCCGGGCGACCCCCTGCCGGGCGAGGTCGCCAAGGGTGACCACGTGCCGCCGTGGCACGAGTCGCTCGGCTACGTGAACCGACGGCCGGACGCCCGGTGACCGAGCAGCTCGACGGCGCCGTCGAGCTGCTCGACCGGTCCCTGGCCTACACCCGGGTCTTGCTCGCCGACGTCCGCTCCCACCACCTTCCCCGCCCGACGCCGTGTGCGGGCTGGACGCTGGGGCGGCTGCTCGCACACATGGAGGACTCGCTCGACGCGTTCCTCGAGGCCGCGGCCGGGCGGGTGGCCGTCGACTCGGTCCCGCCGACCAGCACCCGCGTCGAGGCCCTGCGGGAGAAGGCGTGCGCACTCCTGGGCGCCTGGGCGGCGGCGGGCGAGTCGGCCCAGGTGGCCCAGGTGGCCCAGGTGGCCGAGGTGCCCGAGGTGGCCGTCGGTGACTCGGCCCTCGGGGCGCCGCTGCTGGTCGCGACCGCAGCCCTGGAGATCACCGTGCACGGCTGGGACGTGGGGCAGTCGACCGGGCGGCGCACGCCCATACCCGACGATCTCGCCGCCGGCCTGTTCCCCCTCGCGCAGCAGGTCATCGGCACCGCCGACCGGGGCTCCCGGTTCGCCGTACCGCGACCGACAGAGACCTCGGCGTCCTGCGCCGAGCTGCTGCTCGCCTGGACCGGGCGGGGGACCGGTCACATGACTGAACCACTTGGGGGCAATAGCGGCGAACGCCCCGCGCGGCGAGGGATGCCTTCCTAACCTGTTGGCATGCCAGGGGTCCTGTCGCTCGATAGCGCAATCTCGCGCGTTCGCGAGGGCGCTCTGAGCGAGGGGCTCGAACAGCTCCTGGCGCTGCACACCACCCATGGACCGGACTCGTCCGAGCCGCTGCCGGATGTCGAGCTGGCCACCCTGCTGGGTGCACTGATCGACTGCCGGCTGGCGCGTGGTGACCTGGCGAGCGCGATGACGCTCGGCGACGAGCTGGCCCCGCTCCTCTCCTGCACCGGTCTCGCCGCCGCTCTTGCCAACCTCGCCAAGGGCGAGGTCTGCGCCGCGCTCGGGGACGCCGAGGCCGCGGTCGCGCACTTCGTGAAGGCCGGCCAGCTCGCGCCGGACGCCTCGGTCGACGTCCTGCCCTGGCGGGCCGGCGCCGCGCTCGCCCACCTGCGCAACGGCAACGCGCGGGCCGCGGCCGAGCTGGCCCGCGAGCACGTCGAGCTGGCCCGGCGGTCCGGTACGCCGTACGCGATGGCCGGCGCGCTGCGGGCACTGGCCGCTGTCGACCCCGGCCCCGACCGCATCCAGCACCTGCTACGGGCCCGGGCAGTGCTGGCCGGCATCGAGGCCGAGCGGCTGACCGCCCAGATCGACACCGACCTCGCCGGGCTGCTGCTCCTCACCCACGACGCCGACGCGGAGCAGCGGGCCCTGGCCCTGCTCCGCTCGGCGGAGGAGCACGCCGGCCGGCAGGAGCTGTGGCCGCTGCAGGGCCGGGTCCGGCGGCTGCTGGACCGGCTCGGCGAGCAGCCGCACAAGGTGCAGACCGAGGCGATGGCCGCGCTCACCGTCTCCGAGCGGCGGGTGGCCCGGATGGCCGCCGACGGCCTCACCAACCGGCAGATCGCGAAAGAGCTCGTGGTGACCGTCAAGGCCGTCGAGTGGCACCTGTCCCACGTCTACCGCAAGCTCGGCATCTCCTCGCGCGCCAAGCTGGCGAGCACCCTCGGCGTCTCGGTCTGACGCCGCCGCGCACGCAAGAGGCTGCGTCGCGGCGATCTGTACTTGCCTCTGTGTTGATACATAATTGGCTAGTCTGTACCATGCTCCCGTGGCAGGCATGATCGACCTCGACAGCACCTCGGCCACCCCGCCGTACGAGCAGATCCGCTCCCAGCTCGCCGTGCACGTCGACTCGGGCGCGCTCCAACCCGGCGACCGGCTGCCGACCGTACGCCGCCTCGCGGCCGACCTCGGGGTGGCAGCCAACACGGTGGCCCGCGCCTACCGCGAGCTCGAGCAGTCCGGCGTGATCGAGACCCGGGGCCGGGGCGGCAGCTTCGTCACCGGCGACCAGGTGACGCGCAAGGCGAAGGAGGCGGCGGTGGCCTACCTCGCAGAGACCCAGGCGCTGGGGCTGAGCGCCGCCGACGCACTGGCGCTGGTCCGCAACCTGAAGGAGAACCCGCTGCACGGCTGACCTACGGGCCGCCCAGGGTCCGCCGTTGCGAGTCCCTGCCCCCGGGGGGCAGACTCCCAGGCCAGGGAGGCAGCGCCATCGACCCGGTCGTCACCACGCGGACAGCCAGCGTCCGGCCGCGCCGGGTGGACCGGGTCTGGTACGTCGCCTACGGCTCCAACCTCGGGACGGACAGGTTCCGCTGCTACCTGGCAGGCGGGCGCCCGGTCGGTGGGACGCGCACCTATGTCGGCTGCCGAGAAACGTCCGACCCTGCGGAGACCTTCGGCCTCGAGGTCACCGGAGAGCTCGTCTTCGCAGGCGAGTCAGCCGTGTGGGGTGGCGGCCTGGCGTTCTTCGACCCGAACGGCACCGGCTCGGTGGCCTGCCGGGCCTACCTGGTGACGGCCGAGCAGCTCGCGGACGTCGCAGCCCAGGAGATGTGGCTCGAGCCAGGCGGGGAGTTCGCGCGAACCCTGGTCGGCGTGCTTCCCGAGCTGGGCGAGAAGCACCGCTTGGGTCCGGGCCGCTACGAGACGGTGGTCCGGCTGGGCACCCGCGACGGCGTTCCGCTGCTGACCGTCACCAGCCACGACATCCACGGCCTCACGTTCGCCGTCCCGAGTGCGCCATACCTGCGCTCGATCGCCCGCGGGCTGCGCGAGGCCCACCACTGGGACGACGCCCGGATCGCGGCGTACCTCTCTGCGGCGCGGGGTGCGCGGGGCACCTGGACCTCGGCCGCGGTTCTCGAGGCGCTGCAGTCCGCCTCCGATGCATCCGTCTGACGGCTGCAGATCGCGCGCGAAGCACGCGATGGGGCAGGCGCGCGGGCGCGGGCGAGCAGGGCAGCCAAGCCCACGAACCTAGACGAGCTCGGCCACGCTCCCGGCGTCCTCGTCCCGCAGCGGGTGGGCCAGCTCATCCTCGGGCAGGCGGGCGAGCACGACGGCCAGGAGCGCGAAGACGCCCGGGGCGAGGCCGGCGACCGCGAAGGTCGCGCGCAGCCCGATCGCCTCGGAGACCGGGCCGGCCAGCGCCATCGAGACCGGCATCAGGCTGACCGAGACGAAGAAGTCGAGCGAGGCGACCCGGCCGAGCATGTGGGGCGGGACCCGGCGCTGGAGGAGGGTGCCCCAGATGACCATCGGTGCCGAGAACATCGCCCCCAGGACGAACGCCGAGACCACGATCTGCCAGACCGCGCCCGCGAAGCCGATCACCAGGAACGGTAGGCAGCCGACGCCCCACATCAGGTTCATCCAGGTCAGGTAGCGGCGTGGCAGCTGCCGCGAGGCCATCGCCATCGAACCCACCGCCCCGCCGATGCCGAACGCCGCGAGCACCCAGGCGTGGTCGCCCGGGCCGCCGCCGAGGTGGTCCTTGATCAGGAACGGGATCAGCACCTCGAGCGGGCCCATCATCACCAGCAGCATCAGCGACGCGAAGAGCAGCGTCGCCAGCAGCCAGGGCGTGCGGACCATGTAGCCGAACCCCTCACGCATGTCCGCCAGCGCCGACATGACCGGGTGGCGGGCCCCGTCGTCGAACTCGCGACGCACCGGGGTGAGCGGCACGGTGGTCAGCGCCACCAGCCCGAGCAGCGAGCTGGCCGCCGCGACCGCCAGGGCGGCGCCGGGCGAGACCGCGCCGACGACGACACCGGCGACCGCGGGGCCGATCGCCTGACCGACGGTCGGGCGGACCATGCCCTCGAAGCCGTTGACCGCCAGCAGGTCGCTCTGGGGCACGAGCGCCGGGAGCCACGCGGAGTAGGCGGGGTAGTAGAACGCGAAGCCGACCCCGGCCACGAAGGCCACCGCCCCGAGGTGCCACAGCTCGGTGTGGTCGGTCAGCGACAGGGCCGAGACGAGGGCCATGCCGGCGAGCTCGACGGCCGCCACGGCGAGCAGGATCAGCTTCTGCGGGATCCGGTCGGCCACGACACCGCCGAGCAGCGCCGGCAGGAGTACGCCGACCGCACCCGCGGTCGAGACGACCGAGAGCTGCGCCGGCCCACCTTCGATCCGGATCACCTCCCAGACCAGCGCCACGGTCCAGACGCCGGAGGCGAACGTCGAGAGCGTGAGCGCCACCGCGAGCCGCCGGTAGGCGGCGTGCCGGAACGGCGTGAGGGCGCGCGGCAACCGCCGTCCGCCGACCTGCTCGCTCATGGTGACCTCCTGCCCGGACGAGTCTGCCTGTGCGGACCGACAACCTCGACCGATTTCATCGGCGCCCGGGATGACCGGCCCGGACCTGGGTCGTCCGGAACCTCACCTACCGTGACGCCATGACGAAGCGCGTCCTGCGACTGCTCGCGGGACTCGGCTGCGGCGGGCTGCTCGTGGCCTGCGGGAGCGGGACCGACTCCGGGACAAACGATCAGCCAGGCGGGGCCTCGAAGACCGAGACGCTGGTCGAGCACTGCGCCAAGGTGGTGCGCGTCGAGGGGGACGAGACGGTCACGCCGCTCGAGGGTGACGGCATAACGCTCCCGGCGGTCGACTTCGTCGCGGCCGAGCCGACCGGCACGGTGCTGGTGCTGCTGCACCAGATCGGTGTCGAAGGTCTCTGCGGCTGGGCGCGATTCGCGCCACAGGCCGCCGAGGCCGGGTTCTCCTCGGTCGCCATCGACATGTGTGACTTCGGAGGGGCCACGTGCGCGGACGGCGATGACACGCCGCCCGAGGACCAGGTCGCGCTCGCCGCCACCCACGCGCGCGACGAGCTCGGAGCGCAGCGGGTGGTCCTGGTCGGAGCGTCGATGGGCGGCTCGCAGACCGTGATCTCGGTGTCCAGGGGCGCGGCGGTCGACGGATGGGTCGACCTGTCGGGACCCGACACGTGGGATGGGACCACCTTGCTCGACGTCGCGGCGGCGGTGCGGGCCCGCGGGCTGCCCGGGCTCGTCGAACACGCGAAGGACGACGGCGAGGATCAGTACGCCGCGGCGAGGGAGCTGGCCGACGCGGCGGGCGCGACGTTCGTCGACGGCGGCTCCGGCCACGGCTGGGACATGCTCGACGACCACGGTGGCACGCTGCAGCCCGCCGGGCAGGCGGTCATCGACTTCCTCGTTTCGGCGTTCGCGAGCTGACCTCCTCTGGGCGCCCTCAGCCCAGCCAGGCCAGGTCGGCTCCGTGCCCATGGGTGTGGGCGACCACGCGCCCGTCGACCGCGAGCTCGAACCGGCGTGGTGTCGGCGGCGGGGCCGCGGCACTGACCTCCGGGAAGATCCCCGGCGCCTCGTTGCTCACCCAGTGGCAACCGTCCGCGACCAGCTCTCGCATCGTCGCAAACATCCGCTCGCGGTCGGGGACCGGAAGGTACGCCGCCACGGCGCTGTGGAACACCAGCACCGTGCCGTGTGCCGACGCCTCGGCCACCAGCGGACGCAGCTCGGCGAGCAGGTCGCCGGCGACGAGCCGCGGCGGGTCCCGGCGTGCCACCTCGACCGCGCGGGCGAGCCGCTCGCGCCGCGCGTCCTGCTCGGGCCAGACCAGCGTGGCCAGCCAGGCCATCGCGTCGTCGTCGGCGACCGAGAGCGGGTTGAGGTCGATGCCGCACCGCCAGGCGATCTCCGGCAGCCGCAGCGGCAGCGGCGCCGGTCCGGTCACGGCGCAGTCGAGACGGGGCTCCCCGCCGAGCGTCACGGGTCCGGTCGGCGTCGACCACGCGTAGCCCCACCGGTCCGGGAACAGGTTGAGCCCCGCGCTCGCGCCGACCTCGATCAGGGCGACCTCCCCGACGGGTATGGCGTGCACGAACGCCGGCAGGAGCGTCGCGAGCCGTCCCACCTCGTTGGTCTGGGTCGAGCGAGCCATGATCGTGGCCCGGATCGAGCCGTCATCGCCGAGCAGCGCGGCCCGCAGCCCGGCGTACGGTCCGGGCGCGGCGACGCCGTGCCAGCGCGCGGCCGCGAACACCAGGTTGGGCTGCTTCTTCAGGCCCGGTAGGGCGGCGATCCAGGCCAGCACGTCGGGGTCGTCGGCGACGCCGAGGCCCCACTCGAGGAAGCACGGCGAGTCCTCGCGGGCCTCGTCGGCGAAGCGCACGTACTGCTCACGCACCCCGGCGTACGGCTCCACGTTGCCACCACCCGGCCTCCGGTTAGGCTCTGCTCCCCGGACGGACGGAGCCCCATGACGACATTCTTGGTCATCGGCGTCGTCGGCCTCGTGCTGGTCGGGGTCTCGCTCGTGCTCGGCGACATCTTCGACGGCGTGTTCGACGCGCTCGCCGGCGACATCTTCTCCAGCGCGGTGCTCGGCGGCTTCGTGTCGGCGTTCGGCTTCGGGGCCGCCCTCATGCAGGGCTTCGGGGCGTCGGCAGTCGTCTCGATACCAGTGGGCATCGCCGCAGGCGTCGTCGTCGGCTGGCTGGCCTGGTGGCTGACCAAGCTCGTCAAGGACGGCGGCAGCGACGGCACCCTCAGCACCGACGACGCGCTCGGTCGTTCGGGCCGGGTGATCACGGCCATCCCCGCCGACGGCTTCGGCGCCGTCCGGCTGATGATCGGTGGCCACAGCGTGCAGCTGAACGCCAAGGCCGAGGCGCCCGTCGAGCCCGGGACCGAGGTGCACGTGACCCGGATCCTCTCCCCCACCGCCGTGCTGGTCGCGCCGGTGTGGAACGAACTCCCGTCCTGACTCGTCGTACCGATCCAAAGCCCTCGGAGGAACACCTCATGCTGATCCCGCTCGCCGGCCTCGCGGTCCTGGTCGTGCTGCTGGTCCTGCTCATCACCAGCCGCTACAAGGTCGCCGGTCCCAACCAGGCGTTCATCGTCACCGGCCGCAAGGGCAAGGCGGTGCTCAACCCCGAGACCGGGGCGCTCACCACTGACCTCTCCGGGCAGAAGGTGATCCTGGGCGGTGGGACCTTCGTGATCCCGTTCGTGCAGAAGCTCGCGACCATGGACCTGTCGAGCCGGCGGATCTCCGTGCAGATCCGCGGCGCGGTCTCCGGCCAGGGCATCAAGCTCAACGTCGACGGCGTCGCGATCGTGAAGGTGGGCGGCAACGCCGACCAGATCCGGCTCGCCGCGCAACGGTTCCTCAGCCAGCAGGCCGACGTGGAGCCGTTCACCCAGGAGGTGCTCGCCGGTGCGCTGCGCTCGATCGTGGGCAGCCTGACCGTCGAGCAGATCATTCGCGACCGCGCGGCCTTCGCCCAGCGGGTGGCCGACGAGTCCGAGACGTCCCTGACCGGTCAGGGGCTGATCCTCGACACCTTCCAGATCCAGGACGTCACCGATGACGGCACCTACCTCGCCGACCTCGGCCGCCCCGAGGCGGCGCGCGTCGGCCAGGCGGCCCGGATCGCCGAGGCCAACGCCCGGCAGGCCGCCGAGCAGGCGACCATCGCCGCCGAGCAGGAGATCGCCATCGCGCAGCGGACCCTGGCCCTCAAGCAGGCCGAGATCAAGGCCGAGACCGACGCCGCCTCGGCGCAGGCGAACGCCGCCGGACCGCTGGCCCAGGCCGACCGTGACCAGGCGATCCTCACCGAGCAGGAGAAGGTGGCGGTCCGACAGGCGGCGCTCACCGAGCGTCAGCTCGAGACCGAGGTCCGCAAGCCCGCCGACGCGGCGCGCTACAAGGTCGAGCAGGAGGCCGAGGCCGCTCGCAACGCGGAGATCGCCGCCGCCGAGGCCCGCAAGGCGGCGACGATCGCGGCGGCCGAGGCCGACGCCGAGAAGGCCCGCCTCTCCGGTGAGGCCGAGAAGGCGAAGCGCTCGGCGCTCGCCGAGGCCGAGGCGATCGAGGGCGCCAAGCGTGGTGAGGCCGAGAAGGCCCGGCGTACCGCCGAGGCGGACGCCACCAGGGCGGAGGGTGAGGCCACCGCGGCCGCCACCCTGGCCGTCGGCCAGGCCGAGGCCGCCGCGATGGACAAGCGCGCAGCGGCGTTCGCCCACTACAACGACGCGGCGGTCCTGCAGATGCTGGTGCAGGTCCTGCCCCAGATCGCCAAAGAGGTCGCCGCCCCGATCGCGGCGATCGACACCCTCACGGTGCTCTCGACGGACGGCGCGGGCGCGCTGCCCCGCCAGGTCACCGACAACGTCGCGCAGACCCTCAAGATGCTCAAGACCGCGACCGGCCTCGACCTCGAGGCGATGATCAAGAAGGGCGTCGGTGGTGCGCTCGGCGGCACCGATGGCGAGCCCACCCCGCCTGCGTCGGTCGCTGCGAAGGCGGTCGCGAAGAAGGTCCCGCCGGCCGTCGACGCCTCGACCGCCTGAGGGTCGCCGCGGGCCGAGTTTCGTCGGCTGGCCGACAAATCTCGAGCTTGGACGACGCAGTTTCGTCGTCCAGGGCCGGGTTTCGTCGGCCAGCCGACGAAACCCGGCACCGCCGTGGGCTGAGAGCCGCTCAATCCACGGCGAGCGCGACGTACGTCGTGTCGAGGTATTCCTCGATCCCCTCGAAGCCGCCCTCGCGGCCGAAGCCGCTGGCCTTGACGCCGCCGAACGGCGCCGCCGGGTTGGACACCAACCCGGTGTTGACGCCGACCATGCCGAAGTCGAGCGCCTCCGCCAGCCGGATGGTCCGCTGGAGGTCGCGCGTGTAGACGTAGGACGAGAGCCCGTACTCGGTGTCGTTGGCCTTGGCGATCGCCTCGTCCTCGGACTCGAACGTCGTGATCGGCGCGACCGGCCCGAAGATCTCCTCCCGGTTGATCTCGGCGTCGTGCGGGACGTCGACCAGCACGGTCGGGGGGTAGAAGAACCCGGGGCCGCCGTGCGCCTGGCCGCCGACGACGACGGACGCGCCGCCGGCGATCGCCGCGTCGACGAGCTTGGTCACCGAGTCGACCGCCTTCTCGTCGATCAGCGGGCCGACGTCGGTGCCGTCGTCCTGGCCGCGGCCGAGGGTGAGCGCGCCCATCCGGTCGGCCAGCTTCTTCGCGAACTCGTCGGCCACCGAGGAGTGCACGAGGAACCGGTTGGCCGCGGTGCAGGCCTCGCCCATGTTGCGCATCTTCGCCAGCATCGCGCCGCCCACCGCGGCGTCGACGTCCGCGTCCTCGAACACCAGGAACGGCGCGTTGCCACCGAGCTCCATGCTCACCCGCTGGAGCTGGTCGGCGGCCTGCTTGACCAGCTGCTTCCCGATCCCGGTCGACCCCGTGAAGCTGACCTTGCGCAGCCTCGGGTCCGCCATGATCGCCGAGCTCACGTCGCCGGCGTGGGTGGTCGGCACGATGTTGAGCACGCCGTCCGGCAGTCCCGCCTCCGCGAACGTCGCCGCCAGCGCGAGCATGCTCAGCGGGGTCTGGTGGGCGGGCTTGACCACCATCGTGCAGCCGGCCGCCACGGCCGGGCCGATCTTGCGGGTGCCCATCGCCAGGGGGAAGTTCCACGGCGTCACGAACAGGCACGGTCCGACCGGTTTCTTGATCGTCAGCAACCGGCTGCCGCCGGCCGGCGCCTGCATCCAGCGCCCGTGGATCCGCACCGCCTCCTCGGAGAACCAGCGCAGGAACTCGTTCCCGTAGGTGACCTCTCCGGCGGCCTCCTTGAGCGTCTTGCCCATCTCCAGGCTCATCAGCTCGGCGAACTGGTCGCTCCGCGAGGCCACCAGCTCGAAGGTGCGGCGCAGGATCTCGCCGCGCTCGCGGGGCGGCGTACGGGCCCAGTCGTGCTGCGCCGCCACCGCGGCCTCGAGCGCGCGCTGCCCGTCGGCCACCGTCGCGTCGGCGACCTCGCACAGCACCGAGCCGTCGGCGGGGTCGAGGACCTCGAAGGTCGCGCCGTCCTCGGCGTCGGTCCAAGCGCCGCCGATGAGGAGGCGGCGCTGCTGCGCGGGAAGGAAGTCCAGACCTGTCATGTCGCAACTCTGTCACCGCCCACGACCGGCTGCCACGGGGGCCTTGTCCCAGCCAGAAAGTCGCCGAACAGGACATGACAGGCCGGGCGCTGTTGTGCTTTTCTGTGAGGGTCGACTTCGGAGGGAGCACTGCGAATTCGGCGCGGACCCCTCGTTGACCCCATGCGACGGGGGGTCCTCTTCATTTGGATGGCGCTCGCTTCGCTCGCGCGTGCTCGGCGCGCGCTTGTCGAGCCGAGCCTCTAAGTCGAGGACACGGCCGTGCTGCCTCTCCCTTAGCCAGCCGCCCTGAGGAACGCCTCGAGGATCGGGCCGGCGGTGCCGCTGCCGGACTCGCCGACGTCCACGAAGACGCAGACGGCGAGGTCGCCCTGGGCGGCGATCATCCAGGCGTGGGTCTGTAGGTCGGGGCCGGTGCCGAACTCGGCGGTGCCGGTCTTGGCGATGACCGGCGGGCCGGGCACGTCGAGGAGGCCGCGGCCGCTGCCGTCGGTGACCACCCCGCGCAGCATGGAGCGCAGGGCGGAGACCTCGGCGTCGGTGAGCGGGGCGGCGCCCTCCGGTGGGGTCGACTGGTGGCCGGAGACCATCCAGGGGACGACGAGCGAACCCTGCTGCACCGACGCGATCACGGTCGCCATCACCATCGGCGAGGCCAGGATCGTGCCCTGCCCGATCAGCTGCGCCGCGGCGCCGGTCTCGCTCTGGGTGTCGGGGTCGGTCTTGCCGAAGTACGCCGGGAAGCCGAGGTCGTGGTCGAGCCCGATGCCGAGCGAGACACCGGCGTCGAAGAGGTTGGTGCCGGACAGCTTCGGGGCCTGGGAGATGAAGGCGGTGTTGCACGAGTTGGCGAGCGCGGTCTTGAGCGGGATGTTGCCGAGCGCGCTGCTCGGGTAGTCGCTGTAGTTCTTGAACTCCTTGCCGTTGACGGTGATGGTGCGCGTGCACGGCACCACCGTGTCCGGGGTGAGGCCGGCGCGCAGCAGAGCCAGGCTGGTCACGGTCTTGAACGTCGAGCCCGGCGCGAACTGGCCGAAGGTGGCGAGGTTCTGGCCGCCGTTGCCTGGGCCGTTGGCGGCGGCCAGGATCTCGCCGGTGCTCGGCCGGATCGCCACCAGCGCGCTAGCCGGCCCGACGTCCGCGAGCAGCTGCTCGGCCTTGGTCTCGAGGCCGACGTCGAGCGAGAGGACCAGCGGGTCGCCAGGGGTCGCCTCGGTGCGGAACAGCTCGCGCGGGTTGCCCTTCTCCGGCACCGCCTGGACCAGCACGCCCGGGGTGCCGCGCAGCTGGTCGTCGTACCTGGACTCCAGCCCGGAGAGGCCCGCGACGTCACCGGGGTGGTACTCCGGGTGCTGCGCGATGATCTCCGCGGTCACGTCGCCGACCTTGCCGAGCAACGGCGCCGCGAAGTCCGCCGTCGGCGCCAGCGGCAGCGTCCCTGTCACGATCCGGCCGCCGGGGATCGCGGCGATGCCCGTGCTCACCGCGGCCGGCAGCGCCTCCTGCCGGAAGGTGATCGCCTCGACGAAGGCCTGCGGGCCGGCCGCCTTGACAGCCTTCACGAACGGGCCGACGTCGACCCCGACCAGCTGGGCGACCGCCCGCGCCGAGGCGACCGGATCGGCGGCGCCGAGCTGGGTCTTGTCGACGCCGACACGGGAGACCTGCCGTTCGGTGACGATCGGCTGCCCGCCGGCGCCGAGGATGTCGCCACGGTCAGCGAGCACCGATGAGACGTCGAGGCTCTCGCCCTCGACCAGCGACGGCTCGACGACCGACGGCGACCAGGCGACCTGCCAGCCGTCCTCGGCGAAGCTGAGCTGGGCGGTCGCGTCGTACTCCCACGTGGCCGCCGTGAGGTCCCAGGTCCAGTGCAGGCTCGCGGTCGCCGTCGAGCCGGTCCGCTTCACCGCCGTCGTGTCGACGCGGACCTTCTCGTCGGCCAGCTCCTTGGTGATCCGGTCGTACGACGCCTGCGCGGTCGTCGCGGTGTCGGCGGTGAACTTCACCTTGGACAGGTCCCGCGCAGTCAGCCCGGAGGCCAGCGCGGTCGCGGTGTCCTGCGGGTTGGGCTCGTCCGGGTTCGCGTCTCCTCCGTCGGAGTCATCACCCGTGCACGCGCTCAGGAGTAGCACGAGGAGCACGGTGAGAGCGGCGGCCCGAGGTCGCATCATGGCGACCTTTCTACAGGGGCACCCCAGGGTCGGCCCCGGTCACCAGGGCGGCCCGATCGCTCAGACGTGCGCCGTCAACGGGAACGCCGCACGGCTGCCGCTGACCAGGTCCTCGACGATGGCGCTGAACCGCGGGCAGGTCGCGATGTCGTGGGCGCGGCAGCGCAGCGCGTGCTCGGTCATCTCGCGGGAGTGCCGCATCTCCTCCATCCGGCGGTCGAGGTCGGCGATGTGGGCCTCGAGCACCTGGTGCCGGCCGTGCGCCTCGGAGTCGAGCAGCACCAGGATCTGGTCGAGGCTCATGCCGGCGGCCTTGCTTCGGACCACGGTCGCGACCCGGACCACGTCGTCGCGGCCATAGCGCCGGCGGCCCGCCGAGTCGCGCGCCGGCCTGAGCAGCCCGACGTCCTCCCAGTGCCTCAGCACGTGGGTCTCGAGGCCGAACCGCTCGGCGGCCTCACCGATCGACCAGTCGAGGTCCCGATCGCTTGACTTCATGTCAACATGAAGTCACATCCTTGCCGTTGAGACAAGTCTGAGCGCAGGGAGTGCACACGTGGACATGCATGAGAGTTATGACGCCGTCGTGATCGGCGGCGGCCCGGCCGGCCTGCAGGCCACGTTGACCCTGGCCCGCGTCCACCGCAGGGTGCTGATGGTCGACTCGGGCTCCTACCGCAACGACCCGGCCTCGCACATGCACAACGTGGTGACCCACGACGGGACGCCACCGGCCGAGTTCCGGGCCGCCGCGCGCAAGGAGCTCGCGGCGTACGAGACCGTGACCCTGCACGACGGGACGGTCACCTCCGTCGCGCAGGACGCCGGCGGCGGCTTCCTCGTCGCCGTGGGAGACCAGCTGGTGCGCTCGCGCGGGGTGATGCTGACCACCGGCGTGGTCGACACGCTGCCGGACAAGCCGGGGCTCCGTGAGCTGTTCGGGTCGGTGGTCGCGCACTGCCCGTTCTGCCACGGCCACGAGCTCGCCGGCGGGCACGTCGGCATCCTCGGGGCCGCCGGCGCGGGGCACCTGCCCGGGCTGGTCACGCCGATCGCGTCGCGCGTCACCGTCTACACCGACGGCGAGAGCCTCACCGCCGAGCTGCCGGACGGCGTTGCGCTCCGGACCGACCGGGTCACCGGCCTGTGTCCGAGCCCGGTCGGCGCCAGGCTCAGCTTCGACCGCGGGCCGACCGAGGAGGTCGCCGGCCTCTTCGTGGCGACGACGCTCTCCCAGCGCGCGCCGTTCGCCGCGCAGCTCGGCCTGGCCCTGAACCCGTCGGGGTGCGTCGAGGTCGACGCGATGGGTCGCACCAGCCTGCCCGGTGTCCACGCGGCCGGCGACATGGCCCACGTTGCCGCGCTCCAGATGCCGATGGCCTCGGTCATGACCGCCGCCGCCTCCGGGCAGGTGGCCGCGGGTTCGCTGGTGGCCTTCCTGCTCTGAACGGCCGTCGGGGTCACCGGATATCCGGTGACTCCTGCGTCGGGTGGGGCAGGACCGGCCCCTGTCTTGCGTCGCCGCACCCCGCTTGCCGGTGCCCGCGCCCACCCGGACCACAGGGGCACCAGTGCCACCACTTCTGGGGCAATGCCTGCACTTCTCGGGGGTTGCAACGCCCCAGAAGTGCAGGGATCCCAGGTTAACCTGGGATCCCTGCAAGGCCCCTGGGCCTGGCGGCCGGAACCAGCTCAGCCCCTCTTGTGCCGGGGCTTCTTGCTGGGCGGGCGCGACGATGACGACGAGGAGCGGGCGGCGGGCGGGCCGTCGTCCTTCTTGAGCGCGATCAGCTTCCCGGAGATGCGGGTGGAGCGGAGCGCGTCCCAGGTCTCGGCGGAGAGCTCGGCCGGCAGCTCGACGAGGGAGAAGTCCGGGCGGATCGTGATCGCGCCGAAGTCCTGGCGGCGCAGGCCACCCTCGTTGGCGATGGCGCCGACGATCTGGCGGGGCTCGATCTTGTGCCGCTTCCCGACGGCGATGCGGTACGTCGCCAGCGGGCTGCCGTCGCGCGCGACCCGCGGGCCGCGCTCCCCCTGCTCCGACCGATCCGACCGCTCGGCCCGGGCGGCGCGCGGCGCCGGCTCCGGCTCCGGGGAGAGCAGCAGCGGCTCGTCGCCCTGGGCGACGACCGCCAGCGCGGCGGCGACGTCGACCTCCGGCACGTCGTACTCCTGGACGTAGTGGGCGATCACGTCGCGGAACGCCTCGATCCGCGATCGGGCCTGCAGCGCTTCGGTGATCCGGTCGTCGAAACGAGCCAGCCGGGTGCTGTTGACGTCCTCGACGCTGGGCAGCGACATCTGCTGCAGCGGCGTGCCGTTCGCCTTCTCGAGGTGGCGCAGCAGGTAGCGCTCGCGCGGAGTCACGAACGAGATCGCGTCGCCGCTGCGGCCCGCCCGGCCGGTGCGGCCGATGCGGTGCACGTAGGACTCGGTGTCGGTGGGGATGTCGTAGTTGACGACGTGGCTGACCCGCTCCACGTCGAGGCCGCGGGCCGCGACATCGGTCGCGACCAGCACGTCGAGCTCACCGGAGCGCAGCTGCTGCACGGTCCGCTCACGCACCGGCTGGGCGACGTCGCCGTTGATCGCCGTGGCGGAGAAGCCACGGGCCCGCAGCTTCTCGGCCAGCGTCTCGGTCTCGTGCTTGGTGCGGACGAAGACGATCATCCCCTCGAAGTTCTCGACCTCGAGGATGCGCGTGAGGGCGTCGACCTTCTGGGGGTAGGACACCAGGAGGTAGCGCTGGCGGATGTTGGCCGCGGTCGCGGTCTTGCTCTGCACCTTGATCTCGACCGGGTCGTGCAGGTACTGCTTCGAGAGCCGCCGGATCTGCGCCGGCATCGTGGCAGAGAAGAGCGCGACCTGCTTGTCGTCCGGCGTGTCGGCCAGGATCGTCTCGACGTCGTCGGCGAAGCCCATGTTGAGCATTTCGTCGGCCTCGTCGAGGACGAGGTACTTCAGGCTGCCGAGGTCGAGGGTGCCCTTCTCGAGGTGGTCCATGATCCGGCCCGGCGTGCCGACCACGACGTGTACGCCGCGGCGCAGCGCGGAGAGCTGGACGCCGTAGCCCTGGCCGCCGTAGATCGGCAGCACGTGCACGCCTGGCATCTCGACGGCGTACTTCTCGAACGCCTCGGCGACCTGCACCGCAAGCTCGCGGGTCGGCGCCAGCACCAGCGCCTGCGGTGACTTCTGCGACAGGTCGAGTCGGGAGAGGATCGGCAGCGCGAACGCCGCGGTCTTGCCGGTGCCCGTCTGCGCGAGGCCGACCACGTCACGGCCCTCCATGAGCGGCGGGATCGTGGCGGCCTGGATGGGAGAGGGCACCTCGTAGCCAACGCCCGCGACCGCACCGAGCACGGCCTCGGACAGGCCGAGGTCGGCGAAGGTCTGGTCATCGGGGGTGCTGCTCACCTGTCAACGGTAGTGCCGCCGTGCCAGGGCGCCGATTCCCAGTCGCGGTGGGCTCGGTCACGCCGCCTGCTCGGACCCTGGCCGACGTGACGGAGTCAGCTGAACAGCTTCTTGAAGAAGCCCTTCTTCTTCTCCCACCCGTGCTGCTCGAGGAAGGCGAAGAGCGGGTCCTTGATCTTGTCGGTGTCGAAGGAGTAGACGACCGGGGCCATCGAGACCCCCTCGTCGGTCTTGTTGACCCCTCCGAACTCGAAGGAGAACTCTTTCTTCTTCATCTTCCCCTTGAAGAGATCCTTCTCGAGGTGCAGCCCGCCGCCGTCGGCGCTCGCATGGGTCTCCGACTCGTGGTCGGTGTAGTCGTAGCTGTGCTCGTCCCCGTCGAGCTCGACCTCGAGGCGGTAGTCCTTGTCGATGTGGGTCACCTCGGTCGGGTAGAGCGAGGTGGCCTTCACGATGTCCCAGGTGCCGACGATCTTCTTCCCGTCGACGGCGTAGGTGAACGGCTGGCCGGGCTGGTTGAGCGAGGGTACGGCGCCGAGCAGGTCGGCGAGAGGGGTGGCGGTCACGAGTGGACGCTAACCCGCTGACGGCCGCTCGCGCGCCCGCTTCGCGGAGCAGGCTCACTCCACGGTGACCGACTTCGCCAGGTTGCGGGGCTTGTCGATGTCGTGACCGAGGGCGGCGGCGGCGTGGTAGGCGAGCAGCTGGAGAGCCACCGTCAGCAGGATCGGGTCGAGCTCGAGCTCGTTGCGAGGTACGTCGACCCGGTCCACCCTGGCCTGGGCCGGCAGGTCGCCGAGGTCGACACCGGCGTGGGTGACCACCACGAGCGGGCCGCCGCGCGCGGCGACCTCGTGCAGGGCTGCGACGTTGCGCTCGGCCAGCTCGTCGTCGGGGACGATCGCCACGGTCGGGACCGAGGCGTCGATGAGTGCGAGCGGTCCGTGCTTCAGCTCGGAGGTCTGGTAGGCCTCGGCGTGGCGGTAGCTGATCTCCTTGAACTTCTGGGCCCCCTCGCGAGCGACCGGGTAGCCGCGCACCCGCCCCACGAAGAACAGGTTCTCCGCCTGCGCGAGCCGCCCGGCCAGCCCCGTCAACGCCGGCTCCTGAGCGAGCACCTCGCCCAGCTGCTCCGGCAGCCGCTGCAGCCCGGCGACCAACCGGCGGCCGTCGGCGATGGAGAGGTCGCGCACCCGCCCGAGCTGCAGGGCGAGCAGCGCGAAGCCGATGAACATGTTGGTCAGCGCCTTGGTCGAGGCGACCGCCACCTCCGGCCCGGCGTGCAGGTAGATCCCGCCGTCGCACTCGCGCGCGATCGCCGAGCCGACGACGTTGACCAGCCCCACCACCCGGCCGCCCTTGCGCCGGACCTCCTGCACCGCCAGCAAGGTGTCGACCGTCTCGCCCGACTGGCTCACCGCGACGTAGAGCGTGTCCGGCTCGATGATCGGGTTGCGGTAGCGGAACTCGCTCGCGGGCTCGGCGTCGGCCGGGATCCGGGCCAGCTCCTCGACCAGCCCGGCGCCCATCTCGCCGACGTAGTAGGCCGAGCCGCAGCCGAGCACCTTGACCCGACGGATCGCACGGAGCTCGCGGGCATCGAGCTCGAGCCCGCCGAGGTGCGAGGTGCCGAACCGCTCGTCGAGCCTGCCGCGCAGCACCCGCTCGGCGGCCTCGGGCTGCTCGAGGATCTCCTTGTGCATGTAGGACTCGTGGTCACCGGCGTCGTAGGCCGCGGGGTCGACGTCGACCGTCTCGGCCGCCCGCGACACGGCGCTGAGGTCCTGCCGGAAGGTGTGGAAGCCCTCTGCGGTCAGCGTCGCGAGCTCGCCGTCGTCGAGGTGCGCGACCCGGGTCGTGTAGCGGACCAGCGCCGCCAGGTCGGAGGCGACGAACATCTCGTGGTCGCCGATGCCGATGATCAACGGGCTCCCGTTGCGAGCGACCACGATCCGGTCGGGGTACGCCGCGTGCAGGACCGCCAGCCCGTAGGTGCCCTCGACCCGAGCCACGGCCTCGGCCACCTTCTCCTCGAGGCTGTCGGCCAGGGAGCGGCCGATCAGGTGGGCGAGCACCTCGGTGTCGGTGTCGGACACCAGGTCGACCCCCGCGTCGGTCAGCTCGGCGCGCAGTGCCGCGGCGTTGTCGATGATCCCGTTGTGCACGACCGCGACGTCTCCCTTGCCGTCGGTGTGCGGGTGCGCGTTGACGTCGTTCGCCGGTCCGTGCGTCGCCCACCGGGTGTGGCCGACCCCCACCTTCCCGGCGAACCGCTTGGGCAGCCGCTCCGCCAGGTCGCGGACGCGGCCGGCCCTCTTGGCGACCCGGAGCCGGCTCTCCCGGCCCGGGCCGAGGACCGCGACCCCCGCCGAGTCGTAGCCGCGGTGCTCCAGCCGGCCCAGCCCTTCCAGCAGCAGCGGCGCCGCCTGCTGAGCTCCGACGTAGCCAACGATCCCGCACATGTGTCAGTCCCAGCCTTTCCTCGCGTGGTCTCGAGACAGGCGCAGCGCGCCTTCCTCGACCCAGGCCTATCCGTAGACGATCCGGCGCAGCTGCCGCTCGCTGAGTTCGGGCGCGGCCACGACCTGGTGGGCGAGCTCCTCGGCCAGCCGGGCGAAGATCTCGGGGTTGCGGGCGCCGTAGGTCTTCAGCTCCGCGTGCCGGCGCCGGACGTAGTCCTCGACCGGTTCGTGATGGAAGGCGAGGACGTCGCCGACGACGCGCTCCGCCTCGGCGGCGGTCAGCCCGGCGGTCGCGACCAGGTGCTCGACGAGCGTCGGGTCGGCTGGCACGCGGTCCACGGTGCCCAAGTGACGACCGAATCGCAAGTTTCTGCCCGTTATCGGGCAAGACAAAGAAATTCGCCTATTCCTCCGAGCAAGACGACCGGCGGTGATACTCTAAGTGAACGGAAGGTGAACGGGAGGTGTCACGATGATGGATTCCACATCGCAGGAGCGACTCGAGATGCGCTGGCTGCCGGTCCTCGACGAGAGCGGCCGCACCCGCATGGAGGCCACCTGGGTGAGCGTCCCGAACGCCGCGGCCCCGACGCAGCCGTCGGTGACACACGCCGCCTGATCTCGAGCTCAGCGGCGGAAACCCCCGGTACGCCCGGGGGTTTTCGTCATTTTCGGCCAGCGGGAATGAAAGCGGACTGCGGTCCGTTAGGGCTCATTGAACGTTGTACCACCCACCGGCAACCAAGGAGCCCAGCATGACCAGCACCGACTTCGACCCCGCCACCGCCGTCCTGACCGACATCGCGGGCGACTACACCCTCGACCCCGCGCACACCCGCCTCGGCTTCAGCGCCCGGCACGCGATGGTCGCCACGGTCCGCGGCGCCTTCACCGAGTTCACCGGCACCGCGCACGTCGACACCGCCAACCCGGGCAACTCCAAGGTCGAGCTCAGCATCGTCGCCAACAGCGTGAGCACCGGCAACGCGCAGCGCGACGGTCACCTGCTCTCCGGCGACTTCTTCGAGACCGAGAAGTTCCCGAACATCACCTTCACCTCCACCGAGGTCACCCGCGACGGCGACGACTGGACCATCACCGGCGACCTCACCATCAAGGGCGTCACCCAGTCCGTGTCGGTGCCCTTCGAGTACACCGGCTCGGCCCAGGACCCGTTCGGCAACACCCGCATCGGCTTCGAGGGCGCGACGACCATCAAGCGCAGCGACTGGGGCATCAGCTTCAACGCCGCGCTCGAAACCGGCGGCGTCCTGGTCTCCGACAAGGTCAAGCTCGAGTTCGACATCTCGGCCATCAAGAACGTCGAGCCGACCGCCTGACACGTCGCCTGACGTCTCTCAGCCCGCGACGGGGCCGCCCGAAAAAGGGGCGGCCCCGCCCGGCATTTCACGCTCTAATGTCCGCCGTGCACCTCCCCGACGGACTGACCCAACGACCGCTCCGACTCGAGGACGCCGAAGCCGTCTTCGACGTGATGGTCGCGCAGGAGCAGCAGGACCTCGACGAGGTGATGATCGAGCTCGCCGACATCGTGGGCGACTGGAGCCGAGCCTCCTTCGACGTCGCCGCCTCCACCGTCGGTGTCTTCGACGGCGAGCAGCTCGTGGCCTACGGCGAGGTCGGCGCGCACGGCCGCTGCGACGCCGCGGTCCGTCCCGACCATCGGGGTCGAGGCATCGGCACCGCGATCGCCCGGTGGATGCAGGAGCTGGGCCGCCAGCGCGGGATCGCCGAGATCGGGATGCCGGTGCCGAAGGGGTCGCCCGGTGACCGGCTGCTCGCCTCCCTCGGCTACCGGGTCCGCTGGGAGAGCTGGGGTCTCGAGCTGCCCGCGGGCGCGGTGATCGCAGACCGGCCGCTGCCGGCCGGCTACGGCGTGCGGCCGGCCGACCCGTCGGACTACGAGCAGTGCTGGACCGTCCAGGAGGACGCCTTCCTCGAGTGGTCGCAGCGCGAGCGTGAGCCGTACGACGAGTGGGTCGCCGCGATGACCGGCCGGCCCGGGTTCGAGCCCTGGAACCTGCGCGTGGTCGTCGACGCCGCGGGCGAGGTCGCCTCCTTCTGCTGGGTCCAGCTCGGCGAGGAGTCCGCCTTCATCGCACGGCTGGCCACCAGAGCCGACCAGCGCGGCCGGGGGCTGGCGCAGGCGCTGCTCGTCGACGCCTTCGCCGCGGCCCGGGCGCGCGGCGCGACCCGCTCGGAGCTCTCCACCGACTCGCGCACCGGTGCCCTGGGCCTCTACGAGAAGGTCGGCATGGTGGTCACCTCGACCTGGGTCAACCGGGGCATCGCGCTCTGACGACACGGCTCGCTGGGCGTCAGGCGGCCGGTCCCGCCGCCGCGTCCGCCGCTGGCGGCACGTTGAGGTTGAGCGCGAACACGTTGTCCGGATCGTAGGTGCGCTTGACCTCGGCCAGCCGCGCATAGGTCGCGGGCGGGTAGGCCAGGGCCGCGTCGTCCGCCGTCGCGGACCCCTGGAAGTTGAGGTAGGTCCCGGTGCCGAGTCCGGCAAGCGGCCGCCACGCCGCCAGCACGGCGTCGACCTCCTCGGGCCCGAGCTGCTCGGGGACGGCGAAGCCCCCCAGCACCATCGCCTCGGCATCGCGGTGCGCGAACGCCGTGGCCCCGGCCGGCACCCGGGCGACCGCGCCACCAAGGCTGCGCAGGGCGATCATGGCCGGCGCCGAGCCGTGCAGGGTCGCGATCGCCTCGACCACGTCGTCGTCGAGGACGCGGACCAGCGTGTTGCGGACCACCAGCCGCAGCCCCGGAGGCAGGTGCTGAGCCTCCTCGAGCACGTCGGCGTACGGACGCTCGGCGATGCTCGCCTCACGCACTGTGCCGAGCTCCAGCAGCGGCTCGATGGCCGCGTCCGCCTCCGTCGCCGACGCCCCCGGGTCACCGGCGTAGCAGAGCAGCAGCATCGCCTGTCGTGGACCGTCTCCCATCGGGGGCAGCAGGGCCAGGTTGCTGGTCAGCTGGTCCGGTGCGGCGCGCATAGCGTCGCGCCACCGGCGTACCAGGTCGCCCGCGCCGTCGACCTGGTAGACGACCGAGCCGAAGTGGACCGAGCTGACCGCGTGCGCGAGGAAGTCGAAGTCGACCACCACGCCGAAGTTGCCGCCACCACCGCGCAGCGCCCAGAACAGGTCGGGATTCTCCGTGGCGGAGGCGGTCACGAGCCGGCCGTCGGCGGTCACGACCCGCGCCCCGACCAGGTTGTCGATCGTGAGGCCATGCTTGCGGACCATCCAGCCCATGCCACCGCCGAGCGTCAGGCCGCCGACACCCACGTCCAGGGTGTCGCCGGACGTGAGCCCGAGCCCGTGCGGCTGGAGGGCGGCGGCGACCTGGCCCCAGCGCGCGCCACCGCCGACGCGCACCAGGCGCCGCTCCGCGTCCAGCACCTCGACCCGGTCCAGGTGCTGGAGGTCGAGCACCATGCCGTCGGTGTTGGTCCCGTGCCCGACTGCGCTGTGCCCACCCGAACGCACGGCGACCGCGAGGCATTCGCGCACGGCGTGACGCAGTGCCCCCGCGACGTCGTCGACGTCGCGCGGCCTGACCACCAGCGCCGGTCGCCCGGTCGCGAAGAACACCCGCGCCGCCTCGTCGTAGCCGTCGTCTCCCGGGCGGATGGTCTCGGCGGTCAGGTGCGTCCCGGTCAGGGTCATTGCTGTCTCCTCGTCTGGTCAGTCGCTCGGGCGAGACAGTAGAAGTTGAAGTTCGGTTGAACTCAAGTGAGTTACTCACCCAGGTACTCGACGACGTGGGGCAGCAAAATGTGAGACGACTACCTTCGTCCCGTGCCGTCCACGACCTTCGTGACCCGATAGGACTTCCGCGCTCCCGGTGCGAGTCCCGAGCAGCGACGCGAGCTGTTCGCGCGGGCGCTGGAGCAGGCCGTGTACGTCGACCGGCACGGACACGCCGCGCTGATGCTGTCGGAGCCGCGCGCTGGGCCACGAACCCGGCTAGACCCTGCTCGCGCCCCCCGGGCCGGCGAACGTCTTCTGCGCCAAGGACCGACACCTCGTCGTACGTAGGGGACGACTCCAGCACCGTCGAGGAGATGCGCGCCGCCGGCGTCTACGTCCTGCTGACCGCCGACGAGCTCGTCGCCGCCGCCGATTCGTCTGTGACCTGACTCGGCAGTCTCCAGGTCACCCCGCAGACGAATCGTCGACGGTGGTGACGACCGTGGTCACCGTCGGCCGCTTCGGGGTGGACGAGAAGCCGAACCGGCACGGCGGGTCGACGTCCGCCAGCTCTCCGAGGCGAACGCCGTCGAAGATGCCGGCCGCAGCCGTCACCCGGTGCGCGTCGGTCGCGGCGTACCACTCACGACGACCGCCGCCTGCGGTGCCGCGAGTGCGCACGCCGCGCAGCAGCACCCGCGCGACAGGATCGGTGACCGCGCACCAGGCCGGCGACTCGGCCACCGGGCGCGGCACGGCGCGGAGCGCGAGGCCGAGCGGCGTACGCCGGCCGAACGACAGGTCGAGCTCCAGCGAGGTCGAGCGCACCCGCCAGCCGTCGTCGGTCGCGGTGACCGCGAAGGGCTCGAGCCGCACCTCGTCGAAGGAGTAGGTGGCTCCGATGAAGTCGGCGACCTCCTGGCGCGGGGCGAGCAGCACCCGGTGGCCCGGAGCGGTCTCGACCATGGCGTCCGCGAACGCGTCCAGTGGCGTCTGCGGCCAGTGCCCGATCACGATGCGGGTCCCGGTCGTGGTGCCGACCCCGGCGATGTGACCGCGGAAGCGATACCTCAACGGATCTGCATGCCCGAGATCGCGCGAGCGATGACCAGCCGCTGGATCTCGGAGGTGCCCTCGAAGATCGTGTAGATCCGGGCGTCGCGGGCCATCCGCTCGACGGGGTAGTCGCGGGTGTAGCCGTTGCCGCCGAGGATCTGCATCGCCTGGCCGGTGACCCGGACCGCGGTCTCGCCGGCGTACAGCTTCGACATCGAACCCTCCGCGGCCTCGAACGCCTTGCCCTGCTTGGCCATCCACGCCGCCCGCCAGACCAGCAACCGGCTCGCGTCGATCGAGGTCTTCATGTCCACGAGCGCGAAGGCGACTGCCTGGTTGTCGATGATCGGCCGGCCGAACTGCTCGCGTGTCTTCGCGTAGTCGAGCGCGACCTCGTACGCCGCACGCGCGACGCCGACGGCCTGAGCGCCGACCGCCGGACGGGTCCGCTCGAAGGTCGCCATCGAGGCGTTCGCCGAGCGGCCGGACGACGCCCCCTCGCGCGCCCGGGCCAGCCGCGCGTCGAGCTTCTCCTTGCCGCCGAGCAGGCACGAGCCCGGCACCCGCACGTGGTCGAGCACCACCTCGGCGGTGTGCGAGGCGCGGATGCCGTGCTTGGCGAACTTCTGCCCCTGGCTCAGCCCCGGCGTCCCGGGTGGCACCACGAACGACGCCTGCCCGCGGGCCCGCAGCTCCGGCTCGACGACCGCGGTGACGACGTGGACGTCGGCCATGCCGCCGTTGGTGGCCCAGGTCTTGGTGCCGTTGAGCTCCCACTCGTCCTTCGCCTCGTCGTAGGTCGCGCGGGTCCGCATCGCGCCGACGTCGCTGCCGGCGTCCGGCTCGGAGGAGCAGAAGGCCGCGACCTTGAGGTCGCCGGGCGTGCCGAACATCTGCGGCGCCCACTCGCCGATCTGCTCGGGCGTCCCGTTCGCCGCGACGGCAGCAGCGGCCAGGGAGGAGCCCACGATCGCCAGGCCGATGCCGGCGTCACCCCAGAACAGCTCCTCCATCGTCAGCGGCAGCCCGAGCCCGGTCTCGTCGAAGCTCTGGGTGGCGAAGAAGTCGAGCGAGTAGAGCCCGATCTTGGCGGCCTCCTCGACCACCGGCCAGGGGAACTCCTCGCGCTCGTCCCACTCCGCCGCGGCCGGCCGCACGACGTCGGCGGCGAAGGTGTGCACCCACTTCTGCAGCTCGACGTGGTCGGGGCCGAGGTCGAAGCTCGGCGTGGTCGGAACGTCGGGGTCGCTCACACCCCGAGGTTACCGACGAGTCACTGCAGGTCGTCGATGATCTTGACGGTCCGGCTGCCGACGACATGCCCTGCAACCGACCACGTCACGGTGTACTTCCCCGCGGTCGAGAGTGCCAGCGACAGCAACGTGGTCTTCCCCTTCGGCGCCTCGATGCCGCTCGCGCACAGCGGATGGTTTCCCTTCCCGACGAGCTTCGCGCAGACCTTGTAGACGACATCCCGCTTGGCGCTGCGGAAGAACGCCGCCTTGGGCCCCGAGAGGTTGCACTTCCTGGCCGGCTTGGCCGAGGGCTTCAGGCTGCACGCGACGTACGTCGTGTATCCGCCCGGCGCGGCCGAGACCGGTGGCGCCGCACCGCTCATGACGACGAGAACCGGTAGCAGCAGGGCCGCGACGGCCAGGAGAGCGCGCTTCACGGCACGACAATCACATCTCCGCGCGTCGGGCGACATGGCCCATCTGGGGGATCAGTGCGCAGGCACCTCCGGATGCAGCTCGGCCTCGACCCGTTCGTCACCGAGGTCGGCGGTGTAGTCGCTCTCCTGGGTCTGGTCGGTGCCGGCGGCGACGTTCAGCGCCCGCAGGATCGGGGTCAGCACGACCGCCACGACCAGGTTGAGGCCGAAGGCGAGCGCCGCGATGTAGATCTTGGTGGTGTCCGACCACGGCAGCAGGACCAGCGGGCCGCCGAAGTGCGCCTGGGTCGGCGAGGCCACGCCGTAGGCGAGCCAGGTGCCGTAGGCCATCCCGGCCGCCCAGCCGGCGAACAGCGCCCACCGGTGCAGCCACCGGGTGTAGAGGCCGCCGACGATCGCGGGCAGCGTCTGCAGGATCCACACCCCGCCCAGCAGCTGCAGGTTGATCGCGAACTCCTTCGACAACGCCAGCACGAAGACCAGGGCGCCGAACTTCACGAGCAGCGAGGCGACCTTGGCCTGGGTCGCCTGCTGCTGATGGGTCGCGTCCGGGTTGATGTAGGCGCGATAGAGGTTGCGGGTCCACAGGTTCGCGGCGGCGATCGACATGATCGCCGCGGGCACCAGCGCGCCGATCACGATCGCGGCGTACGCGACCCCGGCGAACCAGGCCGGGAACTCGTTCTCGAAGAGCTGTGGCACCGCCTGCTGCGGGTTCGTGACCTTCACACCGGCGGCGATCGCAACGAAGCCGAGGAGGGCGAGCAGCCCGAGCAGGAAGGAGTACGCCGGCAGCAGCGACGCGTTGCGCCGGATCACCGAGCGGCTGCGGGTCGAGAGCACGCCCGTGACCGAGTGGGGGTACATGAACAGCGCCAGCGCCGAGCCGAGCGCGAGGCTGCCGTAGGCGAGGTGCAGCGCTTCGGGCGGCATGATCGCCTTCGGGGCGGCCTGGCCCGATGCGATGGCGTCGGCGTTCGAGGTGTTGAAGTCGCCGAAGCCCTTGCTCACGGTGTCGAAGATGTGGCCCCAACCGCCGATGTGGTGCGGGATGTAGATGACCGCCACGATGATGACGACGTAGATCAGCGTGTCCTTCACGAACGCGATCAGCGCCGGGGCGCGCAGCCCGCTGGAGTAGGTGTAGGCCGCCAGCACGGCGAACGCGATGAACAGCGGCAGGTCCTTGACGAACCAGCTGTCGCTCTCCTTCCCGATGCCCATCACCTGGAGCACCACCTGCATCCCCACCAGCTGCAGGGCGATGTAGGGCATCGTGGCGAGGATGCCGGTGACCGCGACCGCGGTGGCCAGAGGCCGGCTGTCGTAGCGGCCCTCGACGAAGTCGGCCGGCGTGACGTAGCCGTGCCGGTGGCTGACCGACCACAGCCGCGGCAGGAACAGGAAGATCAACGGGTAGACCACGATCGTGTAGGGCACCGCGAAGAAGCCGACCGCACTCCCGGCGTAGAGCGTCGCAGGCACCGCGATGAACGTGTACGCCGTGTAGATGTCGCCACCGATGAGGAACCAGGCGATGAAGGTGCCGAAGCCCCGGCCGCCGAGCCCCCACTCGTCGAGGTTGTCGAGCTCCTTGACGCGGCGCCAGCGCGCGGCCGCGAAGCCCAGCACCGTGACGAGCAGGAAGAGGAAGACGAAGACGCCGACCGCCACGCCGCTCATCGGCCCGACTCCGAGACATCAGCGTCGCGGGCGGCCGCCCGGGCGGGTCGCTCGTCGTTCTTGGTCAGGTGGTAGGCGACCGTCGTGAGCACGGCGACAACCGGGATCAGAAGGAACTGGAACCAGTAGTAGAACGGGAAGCCCCACAGCTCGGGGTCCGTGCGGTCGTAGACACCGACGAGCAGGGGAAGCACGACCGCGGGAGCGAGCAGGACCACCACGATGGTCCAGCGGGTGGACGACGACATGGGACACCTCCGTGCAGGACGGTTGAGGCGATGAGTCTCGCCACCCCACCCGGTCTCCACCCGAGCCGGTTCACAAACGCACAGGAGGGTTCCCCATGACGCAGGTGGTCGCGAACCTCGCGATGTCGATCGACGGCTTCATCGCCGACCCGGACGGCGGCTGCGACGAGCTGTTCGGCTTCTACGACAACGGGTCCCAGGAGTTCCGCGTCGCCGATGGGTGGCCGCCGTTCCACATGGACGAGCCGAGCGCCACCCTCTTCCGAGAGGCCGTCGCCCGGATCGGCTGTCATGTCATGGGCCGAGACCTCTACGACCTGACCAACGGGTGGGGCGGTCACCCGGGCAACGAGGCGCCGATCGTCACCCTCACCCACGACGCGCCGTCCGATCCGCCGGACGGCGTCCCGTTCTTCTTCTTCGACGACGTCCACGCCGCGATCGCGAAGGCGCGTGAGCTGGCCGGCGACCTCGACGTGGTGATCGCCGGCGGCACCGTCGCTCGGCAGGCGCTCGACGCGGGCCTGCTCGACGTCATCGACGTCAGCCTGGTGCCGGTGGTGCTGGGCGCGGGCATCCCGTGGTTCGCGGGAGCGCGAGGCCCGGTCCGGCTCTCCGACCCGGTCGTGCACCAGGGCCACGGCGTCACGCACCTGCGCTACGAGGTCCAGCGTGAGCTCCGGCACCAGGACCCGGCCGACGCGTAGGAGCGGCCTGCGCCTCTAGTCGAGCCCCTGCACTGGCACTAGGCTCCCGAACCGTGCGCAGACTGGCGATCACCGTGGCGGCCCTCACCCTCGGCTCAGCACTCACCCTGGTCCCCGACGACGCACACGCGGCCGGCAACCAGTTCGGCAATAACTGCCTCGCGACCAACGCCGTCCCGAGCCAGACGTTCGTGCTGACCGGCAGCACCGGGCTGCCCGCGGCGTCGCCGATCAACGGTGTCCTCACCAAGGCGACGTTCAACGTCCCGGGTGCGGCGCCCCCCTCGCTGCCGACGACCGTGAAGGTCATCAGGCCCACCGGGGTCGCGAACTCCTACAGCATCATCAGCCAGACCGCGTCGCTCGCCGTACCCAACACGGTGTCGACCTTCGACGTCCGGCTGCCGGTGAAGGCCGGAGACCTGGTCGGGATCTACGGCTCGGCCGGGACGCTGTACTGCAACCCGACAGGAGGCGCGAGCGACACGATCGCCGCCTTCGCCGGCGACGCAGGGGTCGGCTCGACGCAGACCTTCAGCCCTTCCCCGGCGGGGTACGGAATCCCCCTGGTGGCCACGGTCGAGCCGGACGCCGACGGTGACGGCTTCGGTGACGTGACCCAGGACCTCTGCCCCCAGAGCGCAGCGATCCAGACGGCCTGCCCCACGATCAAGCTCGACTCCCTGGCTTCCGTCTCGGGGAGGAAGATCGCCGTGGTGGTCGCCTCTTCCACCTCGGCGACGGTCTCGGTGAGTGGGGTCGCCAAGGTCCACGGCAAGAAGGTCAAGCTCAAGGGCGGCTCCAGGACGGTCGAGCCCGGCTCGCTGACCCAGTTCAAGGTCAAGCTGCCGAAGGCGCTGAAGGCGGCCTTGGCCAAGCTGCCCGCGAGCAAGAAGATCACCGTCAAGCTCACGGCGTCGGCCACCAACCCCGCCGGGGTGGTGACGACCGACTCGACCAAGGTCAAGCTGCCCGGCAGCAAGGGCTGAGTCCGACTCTCGGGCTAGTCACCGCGCCCTCGGCCGCGGTGACAAGCACGAATCACTTGAAGCAGGCGTAGGTGACGGCGTCGTGGACGTCGTCCCGGACGGTTCCGGGGAGTCCCGGACTGCCGGGGACGTCCCACCTCGCGCCAGCGTGCCCTGTCCGTGGCGACACGACCTCGGCCTGCGCTACCTGCGCGAGGACCTGCCGCCGGACGTGGCCGACCAGGTCGAGGAGCTCGTGCCGGGAGCCAGCTCGGCCACCCTCGAGGAACTCTCGCTCCAGTGCTTCGCGTGGCTCGACGAGTTGCTCGTCGACCGGCCGGCAGATCTGCCCTAGTGTCCTGACCACCATTCGATCTCGGCCATCCCCTCAGCCCTAGGAGACACTTGTGCGCAAGCTGGTCGCGATGCTCAGCACGCTCCTGATCGCAGGAGCCCTCGCCAGCATCCCGAGCTCCGCCCTCGCGGCGCCGCCCAACGACTTCGGCAACGGCTGCCTCGCCACGACCACGACGCCCAACACCACCGTCGTGATGACGAGCAAGTCCGGGCTCAACTCGCTGCCCATCACCGCACCGAGCAGTGGGGTGATCACCAAGGCCACGTTCAACGTTCCGCCGGCGCCGATCATCCCCACCGTGATGAAGACGCTGCGCCCCACCGGGGTCGTCAACGAGTACACCGTGATCTCGCAGAGCGCGTCGATCAACGTGGGCACGGGCAACGTGGCGTACGACGTCAGGCTGCCCGTCACCGCCGGCGACCTCCTCGGCCTCTACAGCGGCCTCGGGACCCTGATGTGCAGCACTGCCAACGCCAGCGACATCGTCGCCGGAGTGACCGGCGACATCCAGCCCGGCACGGCCGCGACGTACGCGCCCGTCACGAGCCGCGCCCTGTCCGCGGTCGCAACCATCGAGCCGGACGTCGACCATGACGGCTACGGCGACACCACGCAGGACCTGTGCCCGCAGAGTGCGGCGTTCCACACGGCCTGCCCGGTGATCGTGCTCGACTCGTTCGCCGCCCCGTCCGGGAAGACCATCACCATGGTCGTCGCGACCAACAACGACGCGTCTGTCACGGTCCTCGGCACGGCGAAGGTCAACGGCAAGAAGATCAAGCTCAAGGGCGGCACCAAGACCGTCACGCCCGGCACCCTGGCGAGGTTCAAGGTCAAGGTCCCGGCCGCACTCAAGGCCGCCCTGGCTGCGCTGCCTCCCGGCAAGACCATCAAGATCAAGCTCACCGCTAGTGCGACGGACGTGGTCGGCCGAGTCACCACCGACAAGAGCTCGGTCAAGCTCCACGGCACCAAGCACTGACACGCAAGAACGCCGCTGACCCGCCAGGAGCTCTCTGACGGGTCAGCGGCGTTGGGCGTCAGCTCGTCACGGGTCAGCGCCAGCGCGGGTGACGGAGCACGATCAGCGCGGCCAGCGTCACCAGCAGCGGGGCCGGAACCCCGCGGCGAAACGGACCGATGCCGGCGTTCCAGTTGCGGTCCGCGGGAGCCGCGGGCGCGGCGACGGCGGTGTAGGGGCTGGGCAGGTCGTGGAAGATCGGGGCGATCTCGCCCTGTCCGTGGCGACACGACTTCGGGCTGCGCTACCTGCGCGAGGACCTACCCACGGAGGTTGCCGACCGCGTCGAGGCGCTGGTACCAGGCGCCTCGTCGGCATCGCTCGAGGAGCTGTCCCTGCGCTGCCACGAGGGGCTGGAGCAACTGCTCGGCGGGCCGGTGACACCGGTGCTCGGCTCGGTCGGCCGACGACCCTGCTCGGCGGGCTTCAGCCGTCGCGACGTAGCGCATGATCCGGGCGTCCACCATGGCAAACGCGGGTCTACCGGTCCGGTGTGCGGTTGCCCTAGGGTGCGGAAAACCATAGGGGTTCGGTACTCAGCCTAGGACGAAAACTGATGCGCAGACTCGTCGGAACTCTGTCGGTGATCGTCCTCGGCTCGGGCCATGGCGGTCGGCGTGCCGGCACCCAGCAGTGCCGCGACCGGCGAGCTCGGCAACAGCTGCGTCGCGACCATCGCGCCGCGGCATCACGCTCATCGTGATCGCCGGGGCGGGCACGAATCCCCAGCCGGGCGGCCTGGCCCAGATCAAGGTCAAGCTGCTCAGGGCGCTCAAGCGCGCCCTGGCCGGGCTGCCGTCGGGCAAGTCCATCAAGGTCACGCTCACCACCTCGGCCACCGACGTGATCGGCCGAGTCACCACCAGCAAGAGCAGCGTGAAGCTGCCCGACACCGGTCACCAGGGAGATCGACATGCGTAGGCTCATCGGCGCGCTCAGCGTCATCATGATCGGCTCGGCCACGGCCATCGCGGCCCCGAGCCCGGCAACCGCGGCTTCGTCGCAGTTCGGGAACGGGTGTGTCGCGACCGTCGCCAACCCCAACACCACCTACCTCATGGTCACGAAGTCGGCAGCCAACCCGTTGCCGGTCACGGCGCCGATCTCCGGAGTCATCACCAAAGCGACGACGACGCTGCCGCCTGGCAGCTTCGCGTTCCAGACCAAGCTCAAGGTGGCGCGCCCGGCAGGTGGCGCTAACCAGTTCACGATCTTGGCCGAGAGCGCCGTGTTCACCGTCGGAGGCAGCGTCAACACCTACGACGTGCGGGTCCCCGTCACCGCCGGCGACCTGATCGGCTCCGGCGGGAGCATCGGGCTGGCCTGCAGCTTCGGCGGCGCCGGGGACACGATCGCCGTACTCGCCAGCGACGCTCCGGTCGGGTCGACACTGGCCTACTCGATCACCGCGAACGCGGCCATCCCGCTAGTGGCGACAGTGGAGCCGGACGCCGACCACGACGGCTTCGGCGACGCGACCCAGGACGGCTGCCCGCAGAGCGCTGCCTACCAGGGCGCGTGCCCGGTCGTGGCCGTGAAGTCGTTCCCGGTCTCCGGCGAGAAGTCGATCACCGTCCTCGTCACGACCGACAACGCGGCCAGCGTCACGGTCACCGGCGTCGCCAAGGTGCACGGCAAGAAGATCAAGCTCAAGAGCCACACCGCCTCGGTCAACCCCGGCGACCTGGCGCACCTGAAGGTGAAGCTGCCGCGTGCGCTCAAGACCGCCCTGGCCGCCCTGTCCCCGGGCAGGACCATCAAGGTCACGCTCACCACCTCCGCCACCGACTCCATCGGCAGGGTCACCACCAGCAAGAGCGCCGTGAAGCTGCACGGCACGGGGCACTGAGCGAGGCTCCACGATGAACCGGAGAGCACCGGGCTGAAGCAGGTGCGGGGTGACGGCGTCGTGGACGTCGTCCGGCACGGGTTCCGGGGAGACCCGGACTACCAGGGAAGTCCCACCTCCCGCCCGCGCTGACCGAGTGGTCAGCGCCAGCGTGGATGGCGGCCGAACCGCTCGGCGGCGTACGCGCGGCGCGGGCCGCGGTGCCGCAGCACCACGAACCAGAACACCCCGAAGCCGAACAGGAACAGCGGGAGGTGCGCGATCGCGGAGAGCACGATCAGCGCGGCCAGCACCACCAGCAGCGGGGCCGGAACCCCGCGGCGAAACGGACCGATGCCGGCGTTCCAGTAGCGGTCCGCGGGAGCCGCGGGCGCGGCGACGGCGGCGTAGGGGCTGGGCAGGTCGCGGAAGATCGGGGCGATCTCGCCCCGGGTCTTCGCGCTCCAGACCTGCTCGAGCCGCTCGGCGTGCTCGTCCGCGGTCAGCCGGCCCTGGGCGAAGTGCTCGCCCAGGTCGGCCGCCACGGCCTCCCGCTCCGCGTCGCTGAGCCGGATCGACTGGTCGGTCATTGCTCCTCGTCCTCCTCGTCGTCCTCGGTCACGTCGCCGTCGGCGAGGATCCCGTAGAGCTTGCGCCGGGTCTCGACGAGCACGTCGATGGCCGCGCGCTGCTGGGCGGGGGAGCCGGCTGTGATCAGCTGCCACACCGCGCCCATGACCTGGCCGATCTCCGGCTTCAGCCCCGAGAACGAGGTGTCCTCGCTGGCCTCGCGGTCCTTCTGCCGGTCGAAGGGGCGCCATACCTTGGCCAGCTCGTCGGCATTCTCCTCGACGTAGCGTCGGCCCTCCTCGGTGAGCGCCAGGGTCTTGCGGCCGGCCTCGTCGTCGGTGCGGACCAGCCCCTCGTCCTGGAGCTGCTGGATGGTCGGGTAGACCGAGCCGGGGCTGGGGCGCCAGGCGTTCTCGCTGCGCTCGGAGATCTGTTGGATCACCTGGTAGCCGTTGATCTGCTCCCCGCTCTCCTCCGCCGTGCGGAGGACATCGAGGATCGCGGCCCGCACGTCGCCGCGGCGTACGCGGGGTCCGCGGCGCTGCTCGTGCGTCGAGCCGAGCCCGAACAGGCCGGCCACCCACGGCGGCGGGCCCTGCATCCCGGGCCGGCCGGGGCCGTCCCAGCCGCCGAAGTCGCCCCACGGGCCACGACGGCCCCCTCGGCGCTGGCGGCGTGCGGGCTCGTCGCTGCGAGCCCACTGTCTGTTGAATCCTGGGTGTCCCATCTCGGAACTCCTTTGCTGTGTCGCTAGTGTCTGTGTGATATCGCCTCTGTATCGCGATATATCGTTACTGTACGCCGAGCGATCGGCGCAGGCAAGCGTGAAGGTGCAGGAGTCACCGGTTAACCGGTGAAACCCTCGCTTCTCCAGCGAAGTTCCGGTGTAGAAGCGCAGGAGTCACCGGTTAACCGGGGACTCCGACACGACGGACAAGCGACCTACCGCGCCAGCCAGGCGGCGTAGGCGTCGAAGGTGTAGGGGCGGCCGAGGAAGTCGGCGACCAGGTCGGCGGCGTCCTTGGTGCCGCCGGCGGCGAGGATCGAGTCGCGGTAGCGACCGGCCACCACCGGGTCGAACAGGTCGTCGGAGTCGAACGCCGAGAACAGGTCCTTGGCGATCACCAGCGACCACATGTAGGTGTAGTAGGCCGAGGAGTAGCCACCGAGGTGGCCGAAGTTGGCGAAGAAGTGGGTGCCGGGGAGGTAGCGGAAGGGCGAGTAGCGCTCCTGGAGCTCGATCTGCTTCGCGGTCAGGTCGGCGGGCCGCTCGGTGTGGAACCAGTAGGACACCGCGGCGTAGAACATCTGCTGCCGGGCCTGCAGCCCCTTGCCGAAGTCGTCGGCCGCCCGCATCTTCACGACCAGCTCGGCCGGGATCGCCTCCTCGGCCGCGTTGGTGGCGAAGGTCTGGAGCACGTCGGCGTCCCAGGCCCACTCCTCGAGCATCTGGCTCGGCGCCTCGACGAAGTCCCACTCGGTGGCGACACCGGAGAAGCGCGTCCAGCCGACGTGGCCGCCGAGGACGTGGTGGACGAGGTGACCGAACTCGTGGAAGAGCGTGACGACGTGGTCGTGCTCCATCAGCCCGCGTCCGAAGTTGCACAGCAGCGCGCCCTCGGGCAGCTGTCGGCCGGCCACCCCGTTGGTGATCGTGAACTGCGCCGCGTGCTTGTACTTGCCCTCGCGCGGGTGCAGGTCGAGGTAGATCCGACCCAGGCTCTCGCCGTCGCCGGTGCCGCCCTCGGCGCTGGTCGGGTAGACGTCGAAGACCGTGACGTCCTCGTGCCAGGCCGTCGCGTCGGCGACCGGCTCGTAGCGCAGGCCGAAGAGCCGTCCGGTGACGTCGAGCAGCCCCTGCTTGACCTGCTCGGCGGGGAAGTAGGTGCGCACCAGCTGCGAGTCGACGTCGTGCTGCTCCTTGCGGACCAGCTCCTCGTAGTAGCTGGAGTCGGCGGAGTCGATGGCCTCGGCCTCGGGCACGTCGCGCCGGAGCCTCTCCATCAGCACCGCGAGGTCGCGCTCCATCGGCCCCTGCGCGGCCTGGGCGATCCGGTCGATGAACTCGGGGATCGCGGGGCCCTTCTCGATCATCTTCACTGCCGCGTCGTAGGACGCCCAGTCGCTGTAGCCGACCAGGTTGGCGTACTCGTGCCGCAGGTCGAACAGCTCCTTGAGCAGCGGCTCGTTGTCGGGCCAGCCCCGCTCGGAGAAGGCGATGGTCACCTGGCGGCGGACGTCGGCGTCCTTGACGAACATCCGGGCCGGCACCGCGTCGGGGTAGTCGGTCGTGACGGTGACCAGCCCCTCGGCGTCCGCGGGGTGCGCCGCCAGCCAGTCCTCCGGCATGCCGGCGAGCCGCTCCGGCGGGACCCGCACGGTGCGTACGTCGTCGCGGATGTTGCGGCTGAACTCCTGGTCGATCGTGGTGATCCGCTCGCTGATCTCGGCCAGCCGCTTGCGGGTCGCGTCGTCCTGGTCGACGCCGGCCCGACGGAACTCCTCGAGAGTCTTGGCCAGCAGCCGGGCCGCGGTGGGGTCGAGGCCGCCCGGCTCCAGGGCTGCGAAGACGTCGTAGAGCGCTCGGTCCTGACGCAGCTCGGTCACCAGCTTGTCGACCTCGACCTCGGCCTCCTCGGCCGCGGTGCGCACCTCGACGTCGGGGTGCGCGTTGGAGAACAGGCTCGCCACCGCGCCGACGTTGCTGAGGGCCAGGCTCACCTCGTCCCAGCGGCGGAGCACCCCCTCGGCGTCCGAGGGAGGCGCGTCACGCAGGGCGGCCACCAGCTCGCGCGCGGTCGCGAGCCCGGTCGCGGTGCGGTCACGCATCCAGGCGAGGGCCTCGTCGACGGTCGGGAGCTGCAGCGGAGCGGGCGGGGTCATGGTGCCCACCCTAGAAGCAGGTGCCGACCCCGCGCCCGGCCATTCGGCCGGGGCCGAAGGGCCGGGCCACCATCACGTCCTAGTGCTTGTGCTTGCTCTGGCTCACCTGCGTCGTGAGCACGACCGACGGCGCACCCGACCCGATCTGCACGGCCTTGACCTTGAAGTGCAGCTTGCCGGCGACGAGCCTCGTCACCTTGACGACGATGTAGGTCGAGCCCTTGGTCACCTTGACCTTGAGGTGGCGGACTCCCCTGGCGGCGATGACGTGGCCGTGCTGGGTGATCGTCAGGTCCTTGATCTTGAACTTGTCGTAGGGGCTGGCCCACGTCAAGGCGAGCTGGGCCGACTTCGAGTGCCTGCTGATGGTCACGCTGTGCTGCTTGGACTTGCCCGGCTTCAGGTTGTCGGTGAACGTCTTCGGGGCCGACTGGCAGGTGAGCTGGGTCTCGATCTGGTTCAGGACCGACTGCAGTGATGAGGAGTCCGGCAGGGGGAAGTACTGCCCGCCCGTGTCGGAGGCGATCTGCTGGAGCCTGGCCTGGTCCTCCGGCGCGGACAGGCCAGCGCTGAACCCGACGACGTACGTCGGGGTCTGGGGCGGGGCCGGGTTGAGATGCCCGTTGAGGTAGTCCCCGGCGTTGTGGCCGCCGTCGGTCAGGAAGATCCGCGCCGCCGCGGCGGGGTTCGCGGCCCGGGCCGTGTCGAAGGCGAGGTTGTAGTCGGTCCCACCGTTGTCGGCCTGCACCGCCGTGTCGAGCGCGGTCTTCATGGCGACCGCGTTGGCGCCGACGAGGGCTGGTGCGAACAGGGAGTCCGCGCTGGACCCGAACTCGACCGCTCCGAGCGTCGTCGAGCCGTCCAGCGCGTTGATGAGGAGGTCCATGGCCTGGACGCGCAGCCGGTTCGAGTCCGTGCCCGCCATCGAACCCGAGTCGTCGATGATCGCTTCGATGTTCGTGGCCTTGGCGCACCCCGACGCGTGCGCCACGGACATGGTCGCCACGGGGACGACGAGAGTTGCCGAGACGAGTCCGCCCGCCAGTGCGACCGTTGCTCGTGAGACCGAACGCTTCATGGATGCTCCTATGGCCACCGGTCTCGCATCGTTGCAGCGCGCCCCGGGCCGGTCAATGGCCCGGTCCTGGCCGCCGCAACCAGCTCGGTCCGCGTCGCAGTGTGGTCCTGCGTCGCCACTGACCGCGCGTCGGTGCCGAAGGTTCGCCGGCGACCGGCATAGCGTGCCGCCGTGAGCTCGGGGGAGCAGTCGGGTCCACCCGCGTGGGTCGAGGCCGCGGGGACGTTGGAGCAGCTGCAGCGGGCGGCTACGACGTTCGCCCTGCTGGGTGAGGCCCACCGGTCCGGGCTGCTGCGGGCGGTGCTCGACGCGGGCCCGGCCGCGGACAGCACTGCGGACCCGGCCGCGCTCGCCGAGGCCGTGCAGGTGGACGCCGCGCGGGTGGAGGCGGTGCTGCTGGTCCTGGCCGCGCACGGCATCGTCGAGCAGCAGGAGGGCGGCTGGCGGCTGGCACCGGGCTGGTCGGAGCTCGTCGGCGGCGGCGCGCCGATGTCGCTACCGGGGGTCCTCGGCCTGGGCCGGGTGTGGGCGGGACAGTTCGGGTCTGCGCTGCACGGAGGGCAGGACTACTGGGAGCTCGACGCCACCGACCGCGTCGACGTGGCCACCGGGATCAGCCCCGACCCGTTCGCGCCGGCCACCACCGCCATGGCCGGTGGGCTGGTGGCCTCGCTGCCGGGCGTCGCGGACGCGCTAGGGGCCGGCGGCCACATCCTGGAGCTCGGCTGCGGGCTCGCCTCGCGGCTCTGCGCGCTGCTGCGGGCCTACCCGCGGGCGACGGCGGTCGGCGTCGAGCTGGACGCCGAGCTGGTTGCCTCCGCATGGCGGCGGGCCGAGCAGCTCGGGGTCGCCGACCGGCTGGAGCTGGTCGTCGGCGATGCCGCCGACTACCGGTCCGCGACCGTCTTCGACGTCGTCAACTGGAGCCAGTTCTTCTTCCCGGCCCCGACCCGCGCCGGCGCGCTCGCCACCGCCCATGCCGCGCTGCGACCGGGCGGCTGGGTCAGCATGCCGGTCGTCTGGACCGGCGAGCGGCCGCCACCGCGGACCGTCGAGGACCAGGAGCTTGCCGAGATGCGCCTGGTCCTGGAGCTGTGGCGGGTGCCGATGCTGAGCGTGGCGCAGGTGGAGGCGGAGCTCACTGAGGCCGGCTTCGTCGACGTCCACCACGAGGCCGCGCCCGGCTTCCACCTGGTCCGCGGCCGCCGGCCCTGACCCGGCTGACACACGCCCTACCCGAGCTGGCCCCGCCGCCGGCCGAGGTAGGCGCGCTCGGCCTCGTTGTCGGTGAGCGCAATCGCCGCGTCGTAGGCCGCCCTGGCCTCCGCCGACCGGCCGAGCCGGCGCAGCAGGTCGGCCCGGGTCGCGTGCCAGGCGTGGTAGCGCTCCAGCGGGAGCCGGTCGACCGCGGCGAGAGCGACCTCCGGCCCGTCGAGCTCGGCCACCGCCACCGCCCGGTTGAGGGCGACGATCGGTGACGGCGAGACGGCGTAGAGCTGGGCGTAGAGCGCGGCGATCTGGCCCCAGTCCGTGTCCGCGGCGGTCCGCGCGTCGGTGTGCACGGCGTTGATCGCCGCGAGCAGCTGGTAGTGGCCGGGCCGGCCGATCGCGAGGCACTCGCGGACCAGGTCATGCCCCTCGGCGATCAGCGCCTGGTCCCAGCTCCCGCGGTCCTGCTCGTGCAGCGGGACCAGCTCGCCGTCAGCGACCCGGACCGGGCGGCGCGCCTCGATGAGCAGCATCAGCGCCAGCAGCCCGGTGACCTCGGGGACCCCGGGCAGGAGCGCGCGCAGGATCCGGGCCAGCCGGATCGCCTCGCCCGTGAGCTCGTCGCGGATCGGCGCCTGCGCCGAGGAGGACAGGTAGCCCTCGTTGAAGACCAGGTAGAGGACGGCGAGCACGCCGTCGACCCGCTCGGCGAGGTCGTCGGGGGACGGGACGCGGTAAGGGATCTTGGCCGCGCTGATCTTCTTCTTCGCGCGGGTGATCCGCTGCGCCATCGTGGTCTCGGGAACCAGGAAGGCCTGGGCGATCTCGGCCACCGTGAGCCCGCCCAGCAGCCGCAGGGTCAGGGCCACCTGGGCCTCTGGGGCGAGCGCCGGGTGGCAGCAGGTGAAGATCAGCCGCAGCCGGTCGTCCTCCACCACGCCCGTGGGCTCGTGAGGTGTGTCGTCGTACATCATCAACGCCGCCTGGTGCTTGGCGTCGCGGTGGGACTCGCGGCGAAGCCGGTCGATCGCGCGGTTGCCGGCGGTCGTGGTGAGCCAGCCTCCGGGGTTGGGCGGTACGCCGTCCCGCGGCCAGCGCTCGACCGCCGCCAGCAGGGCCTCGCCGGCCGCCTCCTCGGCGATGTCGATGTCGCCGAAGCGCCGGGTCAGCGAGGCGACGATGCGCCCGTACTCCTCGCGGTAGATCCGCTCGATCGCGAGGGTGGAGTCGACCTGTGAGTCCATCCGCGACGGTCAGGCCTCGGCCTGGAACGGGCGGACCTCGACCGGGTCACCACAGGCCTTCGAGCCGTCCGCCGCCCACTGGAGCGCCGCGTCGAGGTCGGGCAGCTCGAAGACCCAGAAGCCACCGAGCCACTCCTTGGTCTCGAGGTAGGGCCCGTCGGTGACCACCCTGGAGTCGCCGGTGTTGTCGACCACCGTCGCCAGGTCTCCCGGCTGGAGCCCTCCGGCGAACACCCAGATGCCCGCGTCCTGGGCCTTCTGGTTGAACGCCGCGACCGCCTCGAACACCGGCTGCATCTCCTCGAGGCTCCGGGCGTAGGCCTCGGGGCCGCTGTGCACGCTGAGCAGGTACTGGGTCATCTCGGTCTCCTTTGTCGGCTGACAGCGAGGGGCGCCGGGGTGGCTCCCTCAACCTCACCACGAACGGCCCGCCCGCGATACGACGTTCCCCGGCGGCGTCTGGCGCCGCCTCGGGTTTACCAACACGCCCTAGGGTCGGAGTCATGGAGCCGGCGTACCCCAACCTCTCCAACACCGTCCTCGGCACGCCCGACCCGCCGGGCCTCGCGGAGTTCTACCGAGAGCTGCTCGGCTGGGTCTACCGCGACGAGGACCACGAGAGCGATGCCACCTGGGTGGTGATCAAGCCGCCGGACGGCGGGACCGGGCTGGCGTTCCAGCTCGAGACCGACCACCAGCCGCCGACCTGGCCTCCCGAGCCCGGTGCCCAGCAGATGCAGCTGCACCTCGACATCGGCGTCCTCGACCTCGAGGCGGAGGTGGCCCGCGCCGAAACGCTCGGCGCCCGGCAGGCCGACCACCAGCCGCAGCGCCTGGTCCGGGTCATGCTCGACCCGGCGGGCCATCCGTTCTGCCTCTTCGCTCCCGGCGGCTGAGCGGGCGGAGGCGCTAGCGTCGGCCCGTGACCGACTGGGGAGCCCTGTATCGAGACCATGTCGCGGCCGTGAGCGAGCTGGCGCCCAGGCTGAGCGAGGAGCAGCTGGCCACCATCGTGCCCGGCACGCCCACGTGGACGGTGCACGAGGTGCTGGCACACCTGGCCGGCTCGGCCAGCGACGCCGTCACCGGCCGGATGGACGGCGCCCCCGGCCCGGAGTGGACCTCGCGGCACGTCAGTGAGCGCGCTCGGCTGCCGGTCGCCGACCTGGTCGCCGAGCTGCACCAGCACCAGGAGGCCGTCGCCACCTCGGCGGCCGACAACCCGCGGCCGGCGCTGGTCTGGAACATCGCGGTGCACCACGCCGACCTGCACGAGGCGCTCGGCCTGCCTCGCCTGCCCGACCGGCTCTGGCTCCCGATCGCCGACGCGGTGTCGCGGCCCGCCGTCGCGGGCGCGGTGTCGCCGTATGAGCTGTTCCGCGCGGCGTTCTCGCGCCGCTCGCGCGCGCAGATGCTGGCCTGGGGTACCGACCTGTCGGCCGAGGAGCTCGACGAGCTGTGCATCTTCGGCCCCCGTGAGGACGACCAGCCGATCCCGGCCTGACACCCGACAGCGCAGGAGGCGCCGTGGCCCGTTACGCGCTCAACGAGGCCGCGGTCGAGCGGTGCCGCGCGCTGATCGAGGGCAAGCAGTACGTGCTCGACTCCGACTGGGGCACGGTCCAGCCCGACGCCGCGGCCGGCAACGCCTACCTCGAGCGGCACTCCTGGGAGGAGTACGCCGCATGGCACCTCGGTCTCACCGAGGGCGCCAACGACGAGACCAAGGCGCGCTACGCGTTCGTCTACGGCGACTTCCGGCGGGTGCACCGCACCGGGCTGATCGCCTGCGTCTACCGCGCCTCGGAGTGGCGGCACAAGGCGGTCGAGGTCGCGGCCCACGACCTGCTCCAGGAGCTCGACCGGGCGGCAGGCATCGAGTGAGCCCCGATTCGTCTGCGACCGCTCGCCTCGGATGACCGGTCAGGTCGCAGACGAATCGTCGACGCGGTCGTAGGACGCGTCCAGGTGCTCGGCGGGGACCAGCCACTCCTCGCCCTCCACGCCTCGGAGCACCCACTGCCCGGGCCGGGCCCGCTGGTCGCCCTCGAGGCTGTGCACCACCTCGCCGGGGCGGGCCAGCCGCCCGCGGATCTCGCCGACCCGGCGCCATCGGTCGCCCCCGACCGGCTCGTGGGTCTTCTCGAAGATGTCGGCGTCGACCGAGCGGGACGTGCCGTCGCCGTCGGTCACCTCCCAGTCGCCGGCCCGGCCGTGCAGCACGGAGCCGTCGGCGGTGGTCCAGTCCCAGGCTTCGTGGCGGCGTACGGCGGTGACCTCGCCGCGCCGGCGCAGCCGCACCCAGGTTGCGTAGGGGTCGTCGAAGGAGCGATAGCCGAGCGTCGCCAGCAGCGCCAGGCTGTCGGTCACCCCCTCGCGGGTCCGGGCCCGGCTCTCCTCGGGCAGCTGGTCCCACGGCCGGATCGCCGGGTGCCTCTTCGCGGCCCGGTCCAGCTCCGCGGCCCAGGTCCAGCCGTGGTGGCGCAGGTGCCGCAGCCAGGACTCGTGCTCACGCCGCGCCATCTCCTCCAGCTGGTCCGCGCTCGGCTGGGACTCCGTCCCGTAGCCGGCGCCCCAGCTGCGGCCCACCGTGACCGCCGAGCCGAGCACGGTGAGGACCTGGCGCACGTTCGAGTCGCGGTAGAACGGCGCGAGCTCCGGCCAGGGACGACGGGCCGGGTCGTCGGGGTCGGGCCAGCTGCGGACGTAGTCCTCGTGCACCAGCCGGGCGATCCGCTCCCAGCTGTCGACCGGGCGGCCCTGGCCGGCGTCGAGGGTGGTGCCGAACGCGCGCACCTGCGCGAGCAGCGGCTCGGCCCCCAGGCCGCTGACCTCGGTGTGGCGTGAGTAGACGACCAGGCCGGGGTGCGTCGCACCCAGCCGCGAGGCGAGCCGCTGGTCGGCGACCGTCACCGCGCCGCTGAAGATCACCCCGGGGGCGACGTGTGTCGCCACGGCGTCGGCGGCCACCTCCTCGAGTGGCCGGCCGGTCTCGGCGCGGACGCCGTCGAGCCCGCTGTTGCCGAACCGGCCCTGCGCCAGCACGTGCTCCTCGACGACCTGGTCGGCGCCGGGTCCGACGACCGTGACCGGCGGGACCGCCTTCTCGGCGCGCGCGAAGGCACCCTCGCGGGAGCGCTGGGCGAGCTCGGCGACGACGGCGAAGGTGAGGTCGGACTGCCCGACGAGCAGCACCAGGTCGACGCCCCGCTCGAGCAGGTCGTCGACGAGCAGCCGGGCCGTGACCTCGTTCTCGCTGATCGTGTCGACGATCCACTCCGGGATCCGGCTCAGGTAGCGGCGACGCCAGTCCTCGGCCTGCCACGCCTCATCCATCCGCACCAGCGCCCGGACCGGGTGGTCACCCGTGACAGAGCGGCGGCCCTCGATCGCCTGGGTGACCACCGACATCAGCCGCTGTGCCTCGGTGCTGTCCGGTGCGAGCACCGCCAACCGGCGCAGCGCGTGCCGTCGGCCGGGCCGCGTCAGCAGCCGGACCAGCGAACCGACCCGGCGCGGGTCGGTGACCACGACCCGCCAGCCGGCGGCGCGCGCCTGACCCACCCAGGCGGCCGCGGGGTCGGAGGTGAGCACGGCCAGGGTGAACCGGCCCGCGTCGCTGGCCAGCGCGGGCAGCAGCGCCGCCGAGGTTGCGTCGACGCCGAGCGCCACCGACAGGCGCGGCGACCAGCGGACCGCGACCCGGTCGACCTGGGTGCGCAGCAGCGCGGCGAGCGCGCTGGTCGCGGCGACGAGCAGCACGATCAGCTGGGTCAGCCGCGCGAACTGCAGCGCCAGCGGAACCCCGCCGAGGTCGCAGGCCGGGTTCTTGACCGGGTCGAACTGGTCGACCGCGTAGTTGTTGGTCACCAGGCCGACCACCCTGGTCACCACGCTCCAGCCGGAGCTCAGCCCCGGGTCGGGGCACCGCGCGTACGACGCGGAGGCCAGCACCAGCACCGTGGCGATGCCCAGCCCGAGCAGGACCACCGCGAAGGGCCTGTTGTTGCGCCGGTTCACCCAGCGCCAGGTGCCGTAGGAGGCCAGCCCGGCCACGACGTTCACCGCGACCGGCCAGCCCGCCTCCGGATCGCCGTAGGCCCCGAGGAAGCCCGGCAGGTCGGTGTGGACCGAGATGGCGAGCAGCGCCACCCCCACGGCGTAGACCGCGCCGCCGAGACGGATCACCCATCGGGTCAGCTCGGTCGAGTGCTTGACGGCTGGCTCCACGCGAGGATCGTAGGGGCCGGTCCGCGGTCAGCCGCGCAGGTCGGCGAGTACCTTCTCCAAACGGCGCGCGCGGGTCTCTGGCCGCTTGGCCTCGGTGAGCGAACGGGCCGCCTCGTTCTGGCGGGTGAAGGACCAGGTCGCCCAGGTGGCCGACGCCGCGGCGTCGCGGGCCAGCTCGGCCGCGAGGTCGTGGGGCGGCTCGACGGTGCGCGGCGCCGTGTCGAGCTCGAGGTCGACGTCGAGCAGCTCGCCGGCCGCCACCCCGGCTGCCTCGCGGTTGGCCATGCTGACGCCCAGCATGAACTGGCCGCCCATGTTGACGATCGACGACCGCCAGGTGTGCTGGCCGACCGTCACGACGACCTTCGGCTTCCGGCCGCCGCCCAGCTCGTCGACCACCGCGTCGGGGATCTCGAAGCCGGCGGTGTTGCCGCCGTGGCTGACCAGCTCGAGCCGCAGCCTCATCGGAGGCGTTCCTCGAGGTGCACCGTCACCGTCTGACCCTCCTGCTTGTCGACGTCAAGGCGCAGCGCCGACCTGACCGGCAGCTTGTGCCGGCCGTCGCCGAGCGCCATGAACGAGCTCTCGAACGGTACGCCGTCCACGGTGCCGCGAACCTTGACCAGCCCGCGCGTCCCGAAGAACTCCGCCGACTCCGGCCAGACCACATAGGTCCAACCACCCTTGGCCGTGGACCGCTCCAACCGCGCCTCGAACGCCACGTCGAGCCGGCCCTGCTTCTGCGTAGCCATGCCGAACAGACCTCAACCACCGTCGCCTCTCATCGCCACCCCACGCCGACCCGTCGTTACTCGTGTCGGGTAACGACGGGTCACCGCGACTTGGGCACACCGACCCGTCGTTACTCGTGTCGGGTAACGACGGGTCACCGCGAGCTGGGCACACCGACCCGTCGTTACTCGTGTCGGGTAACGACGGGTCAC
>Ga0268264_10000269_pt1 | contig 91321 bp, 98 predicted proteins | sample KBSSwiS32_FD_190357 | JGI IMG/M metagenome (GOLD analysis project Ga0268264, IMG submission 190357) | Switchgrass rhizosphere microbial communities from Kellogg Biological Station, Michigan, USA - KBS Switchgrass S3-2 (SPAdes) (version 2) | ecosystem: Host-associated > Plants > Roots >... | reverse complement strand
CGGTGGTCGTTCCGGTGGTCGTGGGCTCGCTCGGACGCATCCCGGTGGGTGCGCTCACCGACCGGTTCGGTGGCCGGGTGATGTTCCCGATCATCTCCCTGGTCACGGTGATCCCGGTGCTCTACCTCGGCCTGCTCGGCCACTCCAGCCTGGCCGCGCTGCTGGTCGGTGGGTTCTTCCTCGGCATCGCCGGGACGGCGTTCGCGGTCGGCGTGCCTTTCGTCAGTGCGTGGTTCCCGCCCGAGCGTCGTGGCTTCGCCGTCGGCGTGTTCGGCGCCGGCATGGGCGGCACCGCGATCAGCGCGTTGACGACCGTGAAGCTGGTCAACGCCCACCAGATGGCCACGCCGTTCGCGATCACGGCGGTCGTGCTCGCGGCGTACGGCGTGCTCGCGGCACTCGTGCTGCGGGACGCACCGGGCCGGACGATCCCCACCGAGTCGCTGGGGCGTCGGATGCGGGCGGCCGCGACGCTCCCGATCACCTGGCAGGCGGCCGCGCTCTACGCGATCGGGTTCGGCGGGTACGTCGCCTTCAGCGTCTACCTCCCGACCTACCTCAAGAACGCCTACGCCCTGACTCCCGCGGACGCCTCCAACCGGATGGCGGGGTTCGTCCTCGTCGCCGTGCTGATGCGCCCGGTCGGCGGCTGGCTCTCGGACCGCTACCGGCCCGGCTCGGTCCTGATGACCGCCTTCGCGGTCGTCGCGGTCGGCGCGCTCGTCCAGTCCGGCACCCCCTCCCTGGCGCCGCTGGGCACCGTCGTGTTCCTCTCGATGGCCGGCGCGCTCGGCACCGCGTCGGGGGCCACGTTCGCTCTCGTCGCGCAGCGCGCACCCGCGGCGAAGGTGGGCTCGGTGACGGGCATCGTCGGCGCGGCCGGTGGGCTCGGCGGGTTCGTCCCGCCGTTGGTGATGGGCTCGATCTTCGGTCACACCGGCGACTACCGGACCGGCCTGCTCGCGCTGTCGGTGATGGCACTGATGGTCCTGGCGCTCGCGGCGACCCTGCGTCGTCCCGTGTCCCCGCAGATCCCTAGGGCGCCGCTCGTGGTCTGAGAGTCCGCCGCACCCGTCGAAGAACGCCCGTCCGCCGTCCCCCACCGCAAAGGCTCCTCGATGACCGACCCGCAGAAGCCGTCCGGCTCGCTGCCCGGCCTGGACTCCCCGCTCGTCGACGCGATGGTGCGCAGTCGCCGGTTCTTCACCAAGGCCACCGTCTCCGACGACCTGCGCACCGTCACAAAGGTCGGCGGCCGGCAGGCCGACGACTTCTACCGCGACCGCTGGAGCCACGACAAGGTCGTCCGCTCGACCCACGGTGTGAACTGCACGGGCTCCTGCTCGTGGAAGGTCTACGTCAAGGACGGGATCATCACCTGGGAGACCCAGCAGACCGACTACCCGTCGGTCGGGCCCGACTCCCCGGAGTACGAGCCCCGCGGCTGCCCGCGCGGCGCGGCCTTCTCCTGGTACACCTACTCGCCGACCCGGGTGCGCTACCCCTACGTCCGCGGGGTCCTCCTGCAGATGTTCCGCGAGGCCAAGGCCCAGCACGACGGCGACCCGGTCCGGGCGTGGGAGCACATCGTCGAGAACCCGCTGCGGGCCAAGGCCTACAAGTCGGCCCGCGGCAAGGGCGGCCTGGTCCGTGCCACCTGGGACGAGGCCACCGAGATCGTGGCGGCCGCGCACGTCCACACGATCAAGAAGTACGGCCCCGACCGGGTCGCCGGGTTCTCACCGATCCCAGCGATGTCGATGGTCTCGCACGCCTCGGGCGCCAGGTTCGTGAACCTGGTCGGAGGCTCGATGCTGAGCTTCTACGACTGGTACGCCGACCTGCCGGTGGCCTCGCCGCAGGTCTTCGGCGACCAGACCGACGTGCCCGAGTCGGGTGACTGGTGGAACGCCGGCTACCTGATCATGTGGGGCTCCAACCTCCCCGTCACCCGCACCCCAGACGCCCACTGGATGACCGAGGCCCGCTACCGCGGCCAGAAGGTGGTCGCCGTCGCGCCCGACTACGCCGACAACGTGAAGTTCGCCGACGAGTGGCTACCCGCTCGGCCCGGGACCGACGGTGCCCTGGCGATGGCGATGGGCCACGTCGTCCTCCAGGAGTTCTTCGTCGACCGCGACACGCCGTACTTCACCGACTACGTCAAGACCTACACCGACCTGCCCCACCTGGTCCGGCTCGAGGATGCGGGCGACGGCGCCTACACCGCCGGCAAGTTCCTCACGGCCGCCGACCTCGACGAGCACGCCGGCGAGGAGAACGCCGCGTTCAAGACCGTGCTCATCGACGCGCACACCGACGAGCCGGTGGTCCCCAACGGCTCGCTGGGCCACCGCTACGGCGAGGCGGGCGTGGGGAAGTGGAACCTCGAGCTCGGCGACGTCGACCCTCTGCTGTCCCTTCTTGACACCGCGAGCGAGTCGGTCGTCGTACGGATGCGGCGCTTCGACACGCCCGACGGCGCCGCCGCCGACCTGGCCCGCGGTGTGCCCGTGCGGCGGGTCTCGGGCCACGTGGTCACCACGGTGTTCGACCTCCTCATGGCGCAGTACGGCGTCGCGCGGCCCGGGCTGCCGGGCACCTGGCCGAGCGGCTACGACGACGCGGAGTCGCCGTACACCCCGGCCTGGCAGGAGGCCATCACCGGCGTCCCGGCGGCGACCGCAGCCCGCATCGGGCGCGAGTTCGCCGCGAACGCCGAGGAGTCGCGCGGCCGCTCGATGATCGTGATGGGCGCGGGCACCAACCACTGGTTCCACTCCGACACGATCTACCGCGCCTTCCTGACCCTGACCAACCTGACCGGCTGCCAGGGTGTCAACGGCGGCGGCTGGGCCCACTACGTCGGGCAGGAGAAGGTCCGACCGATCACCGGCTACACCCAGATCGCCAACGCGCTCGACTGGAACCGGCCGCCGCGCAACATGATCCAGACCGCGTTCTGGTATCTCCACACCGACCAGTTCCGCTACGACCGGTTCGGCGCCGACACCCTCTCCGCCACGACGGGCAAGGGTCAGCTCGCCGGCAAGTCGACCGCCGACGTCATCGCGCAGAGCGCGCGGATGGGCTGGATGCCGTCGTACCCCACCTTCGACCGCAACCCGCTCGACCTCAGCGACGACGCCGCCGCAGCGGGCCAGCCGGTGGGGGAGTACGTCGTCGACCAGCTCAGGTCCGGCGACCTCGACTTCGCCGGCGAGGACCCGGACGCGCCAGGCAACTACCCGCGCGTCCTCTCGATCTGGCGGGCCAACCTGCTCGGCTCCTCCGGCAAGGGCAACGAGTACTTCCTCAAGCACCTGCTCGGCACCGACTCCTCCCTGCGGGCCACCGAGACGCCGGAGGCGCAGCGCCCCGTCGACGTGCGGTGGCGCGACCAGGCGCCCGAGGGGAAGCTCGACCTGCTGATGACGATCGACTTCCGGCAGACCAGCACCACGATCTTCTCCGACGTCGTGCTGCCGGCGGCCACGTGGTACGAGAAGCACGACCTCAACACGACCGACATGCACCCCTTCGTGCACTCCTTCAACCCCGCGATCGCCCCGCCCTGGCAGACGCGCACCGACTGGGACGCGTGGCAGACCATCGCCGCGAGGTTCAGCGAGCTCGGCGCCACCCATCTCGGCGTACGCACGGACGTCGTCGCCGTGCCGCTCACCCACGACACCCCCGACGCGATGGCCAACCCCCATGGCGTGGTCCGCGACTGGAAGAAGGGCGAGTGCGAGCCGATCCCCGGCGTCACGATGCCCAAGCTCGTCGAGGTCGAGCGCGACTACGGCGCGGTGGCGGAGAAGATGAACGCGCTCGGCCCGCTCGTCGACACCCTCGGGGCGACCACCAAGGGCGTGACGTTCGAGCTGAGCAAGCAGGTCGACTACCTCCGGGCCAAGAACGGCGCCGTCCGTGGCGGCGTCGCCGACGGCCGCCCCTCGCTGAAGCGGGACGTCGACGTGTGCGAGGCCATCCTGGCGATGTCCGGGACCACCAACGGGCACCTGGCCACCCAGGGCTTCAAGACCCTGGAGAAGCGCACCGGGGTGCGGCTGGCCGACCTGGCCGAGGAGCACGAGGGCAAGCAGATCACCTTCGCCGACACCCAGGGCGCGCCGGTGCCGGTGATCACCTCACCGGAGTGGTCGGGCTCGGAGACCGGTGGCCGTCGCTACTCGCCGTTCACCATCAACGTCGAGCGCAAGAAGCCGTGGCACACGCTGACCGGGCGGATGCACTTCTACCTCGACCACGACTGGATGACCGAGCTCGGTGAGGGGCTGCCCGTCTACCGGCCACCCCTCAACATGGCGGCGCTCTTCGCGGAGCCGGCGCTCGGCAACGTCTCCGACGGCTCCGCCGTCGACGGGGTGGACCAGGCCGAGGGGCTGACGGTGCGTTACCTGACCCCGCACAACAAGTGGTCGATCCACTCGGAGTACCAGGACAACCTGTTCATGCTCTCGCTCTCGCGGGGCGGCCAGAACATCTGGATGAGCGACCGCGACGCGGTGAAGGTCGGGATCAAGGACAACGACTGGATCGAGGCGGTCAACCGCAACGGCGTGGTGGTCGCCCGGGCGATCGTGTCGCACCGGATGCCCGAGGGAACGGTGTACATGTACCACGCCCAGGACCGGCTGATCGACGTACCGCTCGCCGAGACCTCGGGGAAGCGGGGCGGCATCCACAACTCGCTGACCCGGATCCTGGTCAAGCCCAGCCACCTGATCGGGGGCTACGCCCAGCTGTGCTTCGCGTTCAACTACCTCGGCCCCACCGGCAACCAGCGCGACGAGGTCACCGTCATCCGCAAGCGCTCGCAGGAGGTGGCCTACTCATGAAGGTCATGGCGCAGATGGCGATGGTGATGAACCTCGACAAGTGCATCGGCTGCCACACCTGCTCGGTCACCTGCAAGCAGGCGTGGACCAACCGATCCGGCACCGAGTACATCTGGTTCAACAACGTCGAGACCCGGCCCGGCCTCGGCTACCCGCGGACCTACGAGGACCAGGAGAAGTGGCAGGGCGGCTGGGAGCTCAACGGCCGCGGCCGGCTGAAGCTCAAGGCGGGTGGCCGGTTCAAGAAGCTGCTGACCATCTTCTCCAACCCCAAGCTGCCCTCGATCGGCGAGTACTACGAGCCCTGGACCTACGACTACTCGACCCTGACCGACGCGCCCGCCCAGGAGCACACGCCGGTCGCCCGGCCGAAGTCGCTGATCTCCGGCAAGGACATGAAGATCGAGTGGTCGGCGAACTGGGACGACGACCTCGGTGGCTCGACCGCCAACGCCCACCGTGACCCGATGCTGAAGAAGATCGCCGACAAGGTGAAGTTCGAGTTCGAGCAGACCTTCATGTTCTACCTGCCGCGCATCTGCGAGCACTGCCTCAACCCGTCTTGCGCGGCGTCCTGCCCGAGCGGCGCGATCTACAAGCGCGCCGAGGACGGGATCGTCCTGGTCGACCAGGACCGCTGCCGCGGCTGGCGGATGTGTGTCTCGGGCTGCCCCTACAAGAAGATCTACTTCAACCACCGCACCGGCAAGGCCGAGAAGTGCACGTTCTGCTTCCCCCGCATCGAGGTGGGCCTGCCGACGGTCTGCTCGGAGACCTGTGTCGGACGGCTCCGCTACATCGGCCTGATGCTCTACGACGCCGACCAGGTGCTCGCAGCCGCCTCGACCACCGACGACCAGGGCCTCTACCAGGCCCAGCGTGACGTCTTCCTCGACCCGTTCGACCCCGAGGTGATCCGCGAGGCGGAGAACGCCGGCATCGCTCGTGACTGGGTGGAGGCGGCGCAGCGGTCGCCGATCTACGCCCTCATCAACACCTACCAGGTGGCGCTGCCGCTGCATCCGGAGTACCGCACCATGCCCATGGTCTGGTACATCCCGCCGCTGTCTCCCGTGGTCGACGTGGTCGCCGAGACCGGGGAGGACGCCGAGGACACGGGCAACCTGTTCGCGGCCATCGACGCCCTGCGGATCCCGGTCGAGTACCTCGCCGAGCTGTTCACCGCCGGCGACGTCGCCCCCGTGGACGGCGTACTGAAGAAGCTCGCCGCGATGCGGTCCTACATGCGCGACATCAACCTGGGCCGCGACCCCGACGCGTCGATCCCGGCGGCGGTGGGGATGAGCGAGGAGGACATGTACGACATGTACCGGCTGCTCGCCATCGCCAAGTACGACGAGCGCTACGTGATCCCGCCCGCACACGCCGAGCAGGCCCACGCCCTCGAGGAGCTCGCCACCGAGTGCTCGGTCTCGGAGTACGGCGGGGGGCAGCAGGGGCTCTTCGGCGAGGGGTCGGGAACGCCGACGCCCATCGCGGTCGAGAACTTCCAGATGCTCCAGGATCGGCAGACCGCCGACTCCTTGGCGGGCCCGGAGGACAAGCACACCCGGGTCAACCTGCTCAACTGGGACGGGAAGGGCTCGCCGCCGGGACTGTTCCCGACCAGGAGGGACGACTCGTGAGCGGCCGCCGCCCCGGGCCACGGCTGCCGCCCGAGCAGCTCACGCTGCTCTGGCAGTCGGTCTCCCTGCTGCTCGACTATCCCGACGAGGCCATGCTGCAGCGGTCCGAGCTCCTGCGGTCCGCCTCCTGGGAGCTTCCGCCCCCGATCGGTAACGCCATCCGGTCCTTCCTCGACCACCTGGGATCGACCCCGCTGCCGCGGCTCCAGGCCGACTACGTCGAGACCTTCGACACCAGGCGCCGCTGCAACCTCTTCCTCACCTACTTCGCCCACGGCGACACCCGCAAGCGCGGGATGGCCCTGCTGCGCTTCAAGCAGACCTACCTCGACTCCGGTTTCGAGCTGGCCGACGCCGAGCTTCCCGACCACCTCTGCGTCGTCCTCGAGTACGCCGCAACGGTCGACCAGGTCCGGGGCCGCGACCTCATGCTGGACCACCGCGCCGGGCTCGAGCTGCTGCGCCTCTCGCTCCAGGACCTGGGCTCGCCGTGGGCGAGCCTGGTCGACGCCGTCACCGCCTCGCTCCCGCCCCTGCGCGGCGACGAGCGCGACGCCGTCGCCCGCCTCGCCGCCGAGGGGCCGCCCGAGGAGGAGGTGGGGCTCGCGCCGTTCGCGGCCCCGAGCTTCAGTCCAGGCGCGGCCGCCGTTGCCGAGCCCGAGACGACCCTGCTGCCCATGCCGTCCTTCCCAGGAGCCCGCCGATGACCGAGTTCCTGTTCGTCGTCGTCCCCTACCTGTGCCTGGCCACGTTCGTCGTCGGCCACGCCTGGCGATACCGCTACGACAAGTTCGGCTGGACCACCCGGTCCTCCCAGCTCTACGAGAACCGGCTGCTCCGCATCGGCAGCCCGCTGTTCCACTTCGGGATGCTGGGGGTGGTCGGCGGCCACCTCATCGGGCTGCTGGTGCCGCAGGCCTGGACGGACGCCGTCGGGATCAGCAACCACCTCTATCACCTGGTCGCGGTCACCGGAGGCCTGGCCTCGGGTCTGATGACCGTCGTCGGCATGGCGATCCTGATCTACCGCCGTCGCACGGTCGGCCCGGTGTTCTCAGCCACCACGCCGATGGACAAGGTGATGTACGCCTTCCTCGCCACGGTGATCGTGCTGGGGATGTGGAACACCGTCGCGGGCTCGGTGGTCCACGTCGGGGGCGACTACAACTATCGGGAGGGTGTCTCGGTCTGGTACCGGTCGTTCCTCGCGTTCCACCCCGATGCCCGGCTGATGGCCGACGCGCCGTTGGGCTTCCAGCTGCACGCGCTCGTGGCCTTCGGGCTGTTCGCCCTGTGGCCCTTCACCCGGCTCGTGCACGTCTTCAGCGCGCCGGTCGGCTACCTGACCCGCCCCTACATCGTCTACCGCAGCCGCGCCGACACCCAGCTCGGGAGCCACCGCCCGCGCCGCGGCTGGGACCGGGTCGGCTGAGATGTGCGACCACTGCGGATGCCGGGGCGTCGGTGCGATCCGGGAGCTGATGGACGAGCACACCGTCCTGGTCGACGAGGCGGCCGACGTACGACGCTGCTTGGGTTCGGGCGACCCCCGCGCGGCCATGGCTCTGCTGGGCGACCTGGTCTCGCGGCTGGAGAGGCACGTGCGACGGGAGGAGGACGGCATCTTCCAGGCGCTGCGGGACTCGGGGGAGTTCCTCGAGGAGGTCGACGCGCTGGAGGGGGAGCACGCCGACCTCGAGAACGCGATCGCCGCGCTCGACCCCGATGCCGGCGACTTCCACCGCGCGGTGACGACGCTGCTGGACGACCTGGCGGTCCACATCGACCGCGAGGACTACGGGATCTTCCCGGTCTCGGTCGTCACCCTCGGCGCCGTCGGTTGGGCGACGGTCGACCGCGCCCACTCGAACTCCCCGAGCTTCGTGCTCGACTCCCCGACGCCGAGCTCGTCCCGCCTCTCCTGACCCGCGCCGTTTGCCGGGCGGCGCGGAGGGTACGGCGCCAACAACGGGGCTGCCGATCGAGGGAGCGGCCGGGAGCTGCCAGACCGGGAGCTGCCAGACCGGGAGCTGCCAGACCGGCCGCGTCGAGGAGGACAGATGAGCAGGATCCCTGCGTCGCCACGCACCGTCGTGGTCACGGGCGCATCGGGGGGCATCGGCCGCGCCACCGCCCGCCTGCTCGCGCAGTGTGGCGACCGGGTCGCCCTGCTCGCCCGCGGCGAGAAGGGGCTGGAGGGCGCGGCGCGCGACGTCGAACGCGAGGGCGGCCGCGCGCTCGCCGTGCCGGTCGACGTCGCCGACCACGAGGCCGTGGAGCGGGCGGCCGAACGAGTCGAGGCCGAGCTGGGCCCGATCGACGTGTGGGTCAACGTCGCGTTCACGTCGGTCTTCGCGCCGTTCGTGGAGATCGAGCCGGAGGAGTACCGCCGCGTCACCGATGTCACCTACCACGGTTACGTCAACGGGACCCGGGCGGCGCTGCGGCGGATGCGGCCGCGCGACCGTGGCGTGATCGTCCAGGTCGGCTCGGCGCTGGGTCACCGCGGCATCCCGCTGCAGTCGGCCTACTGCGGCGCCAAGCATGCGGTCGAGGGGTTCCACGAGTCGCTGCGCACCGAGCTGATGCACGAGCACAGCGGCATCAAGGTGACGATCGTGGAGATGCCGGCGGTCAACACCCCGCAGTTCTCCTGGGTGCTGTCGCGACTGCCGAACCAGGCCCAGCCGGTGCCGCCGATCTACCAGCCCGAGGTCGCCGCCCGTGGCGTGCTCAAGGCCATCGAGCATCCGGGCCGCCGGTCCCGCTGGGTGGGGCCGAGCACGGCGGGCACCATCCTGGCCAACCGGGTGGCCGGCGGACTGCTCGACCGCTACCTGGCCCGCACCGGGTACTCCTCCCAGCAGACCGGCGAGCGCCGGGCGCCGGACCAGCCGGAGAACCTCTGGGAGCCTGCCGACGGTGTCGACGGCCGCGACTTCGGTGCGCACGGCCGCTTCGACGACCGCGCGCACGAGCACGGCTGGATCGGGTGACGGCCCGGCCGGCCGATCTCGCCCGGCTCGGCCTGGGCGGGCTCGCGCTGGCCCGCCCCGACATGGTTCTCGATGCCGTCCGGTCCAACGACGGTCGGCGCGTCCGGACCGTCGTGAGGCTCCTGGGTGCGAGGTACGTCGCGCAGGGGGCGGCGGGCCTGGTCGTCGACCGGTCCTGGGTCGTGCCGGTCGACGCCGCCGTCGACGCACTCCACGCGCTCAGCATGGTCGGGGCGGCTGCGCTCTGGCCGGCTCACCGGCGGGCGGCGCTCGCCAGTGCCGCCTCGGCATCGCTCCTCGCCGCTGCCGACCTACGACACTCTCGTGCCACTCACTCGGAGTCGTGGGGGTAGGCGTCTTCGTCATCGTCGTCGTCGGCCACGACGACGGTCTGTTCGATCACGTCGGCCTCGTCGGCCTCGTCGAAAGGTTCGGTAGATCTCGCCACACCCCGTAGGTGCCCGATCGGCGGCAAACTCAACCGGTCAGCCGAGGTCTCGGATGCTTCCCCACGACGGCGGAATCGCTGCGGGCGACGATGCCCGAGCGGCTCAGCGCTCATCCTCGAAGACCACGCGGGCCTGGAGCAGAGAGCCGTCGTAGGCGTTCACCGGGATGTCCTCGAGGACGCGGCGGACCTGCTCACGTTGCCAGTCATGGCACTCGATGCGGACACACTCGACCATGCCGACGCGCTCGACGCCGGAGTTGAGACCCGCTCGGCCCAACGCGGTCGTGATCGTCGCCGGATCGACGCCGTTCGGAATCGCGTAGGCAACGGTGTGCGTGCCGGGGTCTCTGAGGTGCGCCTCGCGTCGCGACTCCTCACGGACCCAGTCGCGCAGGCAGACGTTGATGCCGACTGCGCCGATCACCACGAGGACCAGCAGGAAGACGATTGCTGCGGCCATGGCCCCTCCTCACGTCGCGGGCTGCTGGGATCGTTCTCAGCATTGGCGAGGTGAGGTGACCAGCGACAGGGCCGCGAGTCCCTTCGGGAGAGGTCTCACGTCCCTCCTGCGCACAGCCGGGACCACCGCAGCCGAGGAGAGCCGGCCACGGTGGTCCGATCGCCCCAGACGCCTGGTCGGGTCTCAGCCGTTGTCCGGCGCCGAGGAGATCGCCGCGACCAGGTCACCGACCTTGTCGTCGGGCAGGTTGGTATCCCGGTCCGGCCCGGGTTCACCCTCACCCGTTGGGGCGAGAACGCCCCTGCCGGCCGAATGTCAGCGCGGGCGAGTTCGCTATCGGTCGCTCGGGGGCACCGGGCACGCAACATCGCAACAGAGAGGCGGCCGGGTGGAACCCATTCCCGAGAGCGTGGAGGCCATGCAGGAGCGGGACGCCGCCCTGGGGGACGACGACCTGCTCGAGAGGCTCCAGGAGATCAGCGGCCAGGTGCAGGAGCTGGTGCCCGACTGCATCGGTCTCACCGTCGCCTTCATGGAGGACGGGCTGGCGCTGACGCTGGTGGCCACCGACGTGGAAGTGGCGCTGCTCGATGCCATGCAGTACGTCGGCAACGGTCCGTGCGTCGAGGCGGTGCGCGGGGGCGACGTCGTGGAGGTCAACGACGCCGACCTGCTCGACGAGGAGCGGTGGCGCATCTTCGCGCTGGCCGGCGCGGCCGTCAGCGTGGCCAGCACGCTCACCCTGCCGATCGTGCGCGGCGACGAGGTCGTGGGCAGCGTCAACCTCTACGCCGCCTCGGGTCACGCCTTCAGCGGGTTCCACGAGCAGCTGGCCGAGCTGTTCGGCGGGTGGGCGCCGGGAGCGATCGAGAACGCCGACCTGTCGTTCTCCACCCGGTTGAAGGCGGAGGAGGTGCCGGCCCGGTTGCGCGCCGAGGCTCGCGTCGAGACCGCAGTCGGCATGCTGGCGGCGTACTCGGGGGTGTCGCCGGCTGACGCGCGCCGGCGCCTGGAGGAGTCGGCAGCCCGGGCCGGTGTCAACCGCGCCCGGATCGCTCACGCGGTCATCACGCTCTTCGGAGGAGAACTGTGACCGTGTCCCGCGCTCCCGTTCGGGTCGCCCTGGTGGACGACCACATGATCGTGGTCCGCGGACTGGCGGCCATGCTCGCAGATCATCCCGACCGCGTGGAGGTGGTCGAGCTCGACGCGCTGCGGGACCCGCCCGACGACGTGAACGTCGTGCTGAAGGACGCGTTCGGCATGGTCGACGACCTGCGCGACTTCGTGGCGACCTCGAAGGCGCCGGTCGTCGTGTTCGCGTTCGCGACCGATCCCGCAGCGGTCCGGCAGGCCCTGGACCTGGGTGTGGCCGGCTACGTCTTCAAGGGCGTCGGCGGGGAGACCCTCGTGTCCGCGCTCGAGCGCGTGCGCCGCGGCGAGCGCGTCGTGGAGCTCGACTCGGCCGACCGCACGGAGGTGGTCGGTGACTGGCCCGGCCGCCGGCACGGCCTCAGTGAGCGAGAGGCGGAGATCCTCACGCTGATCTGCCGGGGGATGAGCAACAACCAAGTCGCCCAGCACCTCTACCTGAGCATCAACTCCGTCAAGACCTATATCCGGACGGCGTATCGGAAGATCGGCGCCGAGAGTCGCTCGCAGGCCGTCATCTGGGGGCTGCGACACGGGTTCGTGCCGACGCCCGGACGAGTGCGACCGCCCTCGCGCGACTGAGCGGCGCAGCCTCCGCTCAGGCGGCGGAGCCGTCGTCCCGTTCGGCGACGCGGTCGGGAAGGGGCAGCGTGCAGATCCGGTGCGCCTGTTTGGCCGGCACGCCGAAGACCCGCAGGAGGTCCTCGGCCAGCTGGTCGGCGGCCGCGGCGTCGTCGCGCTCGGGCTGGTCGTGGAGCAGCTGGCCCAGGCAGAGCAGCGCGCCGGCGGCCATGGTGACCGCAAGGTCGACGTCGTCGACCCTGAAGCGGCCGGCGTCCACGCCGGCCTGGATGTCGCGACGAGCGCGCGGGGCGAGGCCGTCCTTGGAGCTGAAGAGGCGCAGCGCGTTGTTGAGGAGCACCCGGCTGAGCTCGGGCTCGCGCCGGTGCAGCCGCCCGGCCAGCCGGAAGCTGGTGGCGAACACCTCGGCCGGGTCGTCGATGTCCGCGGTCAGCACGTCGAGCAGCTGGCCGTAGGCGTCCATCACGGACTCGATAGCCGCGTCGAAGAGCTGCTCCTTGGTCTCGAAGTGGTTGTAGAACGAGCCCATCCCGACGTCGGCGGCCTGGGTGATCTCGAGGATGGGCACGTTGGTCCGTCCCTCGGCGATCAGGGTCTGGGCCGCCCTGATCAGTGCGGCCCGGGTCCTGGCCTTACGGCGGTCCAGCCGGTTGGCCGGCCGGGTCGGCGCGTCGTCCATCGGCGTCTCCCTCACTCGATGGCCCTCACCCTACCCGCCTTGAGTCAATACTGACGAATTCTTCAGAAGCACTTGACTGAGTGTATCTTCGTAAGTGACGATTTCGTCACCCAAGTGAAGGAGGCGTGCCGATGAGCACCCACCACGGGACCCACAACGACCTGCATGTCGACAGCGGTGCGCGGCCGGGCGAGCATCCGGGCCGCGCGGCAAACCCGGTGGTCAAGGTGGTGGACCTGGCCTGGCTGGAGTTCCAGAAGCCGGACCTCGCCGCCTCGGAGCAGTTCGCCCGCGCCTTCGGCTTCGTCACTGTGTCCCGCACGGCCGAGGAGCTTCAGCTGCGCGGCAGCGACGCCGGGTCGACGTGCGTGATCGTGCGCCGGGGTCCGTCGAGGTACGTCGGGGCCGCGTTCCGGGCGGCCGACACCTGCGACGTGCTGCGCCTGGCTGCCGCGACGGGGGCAACCGCACGCAGGCTGCCCGAGTCGCTGGGTGGACTCACGGTGGACCTTAAGGACCCCAGCGGGGCGCTGGTGCGGGTCGTGGCCGGCACCCACGAGCTGGGTGACCTGCCCGGCCAGCCGACCCGGAGCTTCAACTTCGGTCACGAGGCCTCGCGCACCAACCACACGCAGCGGCCGGCGCGTGAGCCGGCCGGCATCCAGCGGCTGGGCCACGTCGTGCTGCAGACGACCAGCTACGTCGAGACGCTGAACTGGTACCTGCAGCACCTCGGCCTGATCGTCAGCGACTTCAAGTACCTCCCCGGCCAGCGCGACCGCGGCCCGACGATGAGCTTCATCCGCTGCGACCGCGGCGCGACGCCGACCGACCACCACACGATGGCGATGATGCTCGGTCCGCGGAACCGCTACGTGCACTCGGCCTACCAGGTCGCCGACCTCGACACGCTCGCCGCCGGCGGGGAGCACCTGCTCGACCAGGGCTACGTCCGGTCGTGGGGGATCGGCCGGCACATCGAGGGCAGCCAGATCTTCGACTACTGGCGCGACCCCGACGGCTTCCTGGTCGAGCACTTCACCGACGGCGACCTGTTCGACTGCACCCTCGAGCCCGGCTGGTCGGAGATGACCGCCTCGGGGCTGGCGCAGTGGGGGCCGCCGGCCACCAAGGACTTCCTCGGCCTCACGCCCACCCAGACCCTGCGCGAGCTCGCCGCCCTGCCCGGCGCGCTGCGTGGTGAGAACGAGCTCGACCTGACCCGCCTCCGCGGCCTCCTGAAAGCAGCCTCCCGATGACCACGACCATCCTCCGCACCGCCGACGCCTGGTGGGTCCGAACTGACCGCGGCGCAGCACGCATCGACACCACCGCCACCACCACCGCGGAGCTCCTCGCGAACCCCGAGGCGATCGACGCGGCGCACGCGACGTCGCAGACGGTCGACCCGTGCTCCCTCGACCTCATCTCACCGGTCACCGCCCCGTGCCGGGTGGTCGCGCAGATGACCAACTACGCCAGCCACGTCGAGGACGCCGGGCTCAAGCCGGAGTCGATCCCGTTGACGTTCTTCCGCAAGACCTCGGGCTCGATCAGCGGTCCCTACGACGACATCGTGCGCCCGGGCCACGTGCGGTTCCTCGACTACGAGGCCGAGATCGGGATCGTCATCGGCCGCGAGCTCCCGGTCGGCACCCAGGTCACCGAGGACAGCTGGGCCTCCTACGTCGCCGGGCTGGTGGTGACCAACGACGTCTCCGCCCGCGACGTCCAGCTGCCCAAGACCCAGTTCTTCGAGGGCAAGTCCTACCCGACCTTCACCCCCGTCGGCCCGGGGCTGGTGCTCCTGACCGACGACGAGCTGAAGCGGTTCGGCGACCTGCGGCTGCGGTTGTGGGTCAACGGCGAGCCCCGCCAGGACGCCCTCGTCGACGACGACATGGTCTACCCGCCCCTCGAGGCGCTGCAGGCACTCAGCCGCTTCCAGCGACTCGACCCCGGCGACCTGCTGCTGACCGGCACCCCGGTGGGCACCGCGCTCAGCGCCCCTGCCAAGCCGGTCGAGGTCATCGCGTCTCTGCTGCCGGCCGCGACCAAGTGGAGGATGTTCTTCAAGGGCCAGGCTCGCAACCCCAAGTACCTCCAGGTCGGCGACGTCGTCGAGGTGGCCGTGGCGACCGATGACGGCGCCATCGACCTCGGTCGGCAGCTCACGGTCATCAAGGGCGCGCGATGACCGCGACGGCGGTCCTCGCCGCCCTCCTCGTGCTCGCCTTCGTCGTGCTGGGCTCCGCCAAGGTCGCCGCCGTCCCGGCGATGCGGGTCCGGGCCGAGCACGTCGGCTTCACCGTGGGCGCCTATCGCCGGATCGGCGTGCTCGAGCTCCTCGGCGCTGCCGGACTGCTCGTCGGCGTGGCGCTCCCAGCGGTCGGCATCCTGGCCGCACTCGGCCTGCTCGCCCTGTTGTCCGGTGCGGTCGCCACCCATCTGCGCAACGGCGACCGTCGCGCGGAGATGACCCCGGCCGCGGTCCTGGCCGTCGTCTGCCTGGCCTACGTCGTCCTGGCCGCGGGGCAGCTCTCGTGACCGGGCCCGGGCCCGGCGACATCGAACCGGTCCCCGTCGTCATCGTCGGCGCCGGCCCGGTGGGCGTCACCGCCGCGACCCTGCTCGGTCAGTACGGAGTGCAGTGCCTCGTCCTGGATCGGTGGGACGGCGTCTACCCGCAGCCGCGGGCTGTGCACCTCGACGACGAGATCTACCGGGTCCTCGCGAGGATGGGCATCGCCGAGCAGTTCGCGGCCGTCACCCGGCCGGCCGCCGGGCTCCGGCTGGTCGACCGCAACCATCGCGTGCTCGGGGAGTTCGACCGGGCCGGCGAGGTGGGCCGGCACGGGCACCCGCGCGCCAACATGTTCGACCAGCCCGAGCTCGAGCACCTGCTGCGCACCAACCTCAAGGACCAGCCCACCGTGCGCCTGGTCGGCAACGTCGAGGTCACCGAGGTCGCCCAGGACGGCGCCGGGCGGGTGCGGGTCGACCTCATCGACCGGGTCACCGGAGAGCACGAGTCCGTGCTGGCCACCTATGTGCTCGGGTGCGACGGCGCCAACAGCCTCGTCCGCTCCGCCATCGGCGCGACCATGGAGGACCTCGGCTTCGGGCAGCGCTGGCTCGTGGTCGACGTGGACACGACCGCCGACCTCGGACAGTGGGAGGGGGTCCACCAGGTGTGCGACCCGGGCCGCGCGGCGACGTACATGCGGGTGGGAGATCGGCGCTACCGGTGGGAGTTCCGCCTGCTGCCCGGGGAGACGGCCGCCGACTTCGGCTCCCTCGCGACGCTGCGGCCGCTGATGCGGCCGTGGGTCGAGGGCGTGCCGGACGCCGAGCTGGCGCTGGTGCGGGTCGCGGAGTACACCTTCCGTGCCCAGCTCGCCGACCGCTGGCGCGACCGCAACGTCTTCCTGCTGGGTGACGCCGCGCACCTCACGCCGCCGTTCATCGGGCAGGGGCTGTGCGCCGGCGTGCGCGACTCGATGAACCTGAGCTGGAAGCTCGCCGGCGTGCTCCGAGGTGAGCTTCCAGAATCCGTCCTCGACACCTACGAGGCCGAGCGCAGGCCGCACGCCAAGGCGCTGATCAAGCTGGCCAAGCTGGTCGGCGCGGCGATGACGCAGGGCGGCGCGGCCGGCAACCTGCTCCGTCGGATGGTCGCGCCGAGGCTGCAGTGGGCGCCGGGGCTGCGCGAACGCCTCCTCGACAGCGAGACCCCGCCCCTTCGCAGGGGCGAGCTGGTGCTGGGCTCGCGACGCTCGCTCGCGGGTCGGTTGTGCCCCAACGCCGAGCTCGCCGACGGGCGCCGCTTCGACGACGTCGCGACCGGTGGGTTCGTGCTGGTCAGCGCCGTGCCGCTGACGGGCGAGCAGGCGCACCGGCTCCGCGCCGCTGGGATCACCGTCGTCGAGGCGGGGGCCGGCTCGGCCCTGCGCGGCTGGCTGCGTGCCGGGCGCGCGACCGCCGCCCTGGTTCGGCCCGACCACACCGTGCTGGCCTCGGGGCGCGACCTTGCAACGCTGTGCGAGATCGCCCCGAGCTGGACGCTCGCCGGCTAGACCGAACAACCGGTCACATCTTCGCCGTCGCATCCGACAACTGTTCGAGCGCGCGGGACCGCCGCGCCGAGCAGAGAGAGGGATGCATAGATGCGGATCGTCGTCTTCGGAGCGAACGGCGGCACCGGCCGGCTCCTGACCCAACAGGCTTTGGACGCCGGGCACGACGTGGTCGCGGTGACCCGGAGCCCCCAGGGCTTCCCCATCGAGCATGACCGCCTGACGGTCGCGGGCGCCGACGTCCACGACCCGGTGGCCGTGGCGCACGCCGTGGCAGGTGGGCAGGTCGTCCTCTCCACGCTGGGCGTGCCGTTCACCCGCAAGCCGATCAGCGTCTACAGCGTCGGGGTCGCCAACATCGCGGCCGCGATGGCTCGGCACTCGGTCAGGCGGCTGGTGGTGGTCAGCTCGTCGGCGACCGAGCCGCACCACCACGAGGGGGCCGGGTTCCTCATGAACCGCGTGCTCCAACCACTGGTGACGGCGACCATCGGCAAGACGACGTACGCCGACATGCGGGCCATGGAGGCCTACCTCCGCGAGAGCGACCTCGACTGGACCGTGATGCGTCCGAGCGGGCTCTTCGACGCGGCGGAGGTGAGTGCCTATGAGCTCCGTGAGGACCGGGCCGACGGGATCTTCACCAGCCGGCCAGACCTGGCCGCCAGCCTCCTGGCGCAGGCCACGAGCACGCAGTGGCTCCGCAAGTGCGTCGCCGTGACCACCTCCGATGGTGCTCCGACCGTGTTCCAGATGATCCGCCGCGAGGCGTTCGCCGGCGGCTGAGCCCGCGACCGGCCCGTCCCTACCCGAGAGAGAGGAGCAGACCCATGCCCACTGACACCGAGACACCCGCCCAGGCCTGGAAGCGCCGGGCGGCGCTGGCCGGCAGCGTCGACTTCACGATGATGTACGTCGCCCACGACGCCTTCAACCGCGACCTCAGGAGGCTGATCGCGGCCGGCGACGCCGGCCAGGGGCTCTCGCCCGCGGCGATCCTCACCTGGCGCTCGTTCAGCAAGCAGCTGCACACCCACCACACCGCGGAGGACACGGCCCTGTGGCCGCGGCTCCACGAGGCGGTGACCGACCCCGTGGAGCTCCAGGTCCTCGAGGAGATGGAGGCCGAGCACGCCTCGCTCGACCCGCGGCTCGACCAGCTCGACGCTGCGATCGAGGCGGGCGATGCTGGCGTCTTCGCCGGCGAGCTCGAGGCGCTCGCCCGGGGCCTGTCCAGGCACATGATCCACGAGGAGCAGGCGGCCCTTCCGCTGCTCGAGAGGCGCACCGGCCGGGCGGGGTGGGACGCCTTCACCAAGGAGATCCGCGGGCAGCAGGGCGGGCTCAAGGGTGCCGCGGAGTATCTTCCGTGGATCCTCGACGACGCCACCCCTGCGATCACGGCGAAAGTGCTCGCCCTGCTGCCACCGCCCGCCCGGCTGCTCTACCGCCGCTGGGAGAAGAGCTATCGCCGCTCGGGTCGGCTCACCCGGTGAGGCAAGGGGACGACGTGGACGACCGGCAGTGGTTCGCCGACCAGTTCGAGACCCACCGACCCCACCTGCGGGCCGTGGCCTACCGGATGCTCGGCTCGGTCACCGACGCCGACGACGCGCTGCAGGAGGCCTGGATCAGGACGACCCGCTCCGACAGCGCCAGCATCGACAACATCGGTGGCTGGCTGACGACCGTCGTCGGCCGGGTGTGCATCGACATGCTCAGGTCGCGCCAGTCGCGACGCGAGCAGCTGACCGGCACCTGGCTGCCCGAACCGGTCGTGAGCACCGACGCCACGGTCGACCCGGAACAGGCCAGCCTGCTCGCAGACTCGGTCGGGCTCGCGCTGCTCGTCGTGCTCGAGAGCCTCGAGCCACCCGAGCGGCTCGCGTTCGTGCTGCACGACATGTTCGGCGTGCCGTTCGACGAGATCGCCCCCATCGTCGAACGTACGCCGGCCGCGACCCGCCAGCTCGCGAGCCGGGCCCGGCGCCGGGTGCGCGGGACCGCGACGGTCCCCGACGCCAGCCTGTCGACGCAGCGCCGCGTGGTGGACGCCTTCCTGGCCGCGGCGAGGGCGGGGGACTTCGAGGCGCTCCTGAAGCTCCTCGACCCCGAGGTGGTCTTCCGCGTGGACACCGGGCCCCGCACGTGGCTGGCCCCCGCCCTGCTGACCGGGGCGCTGGACGTGGCGGAGCACGCCTCCACCCACGGTCCGCGGTTCGCGGCCCTGTGCCGCCCCGCGCTGGTCAACGGTGCCGCCGGCATCATCGCCAGGACCGCGGGCGGGGTGGTGGCGGTCGTCGGCATCACCGTGGTCGAGGAGCGCATCGCCGAGATCGACCTCATCCTGGACGCCGACAAGCTCGCCGGCCTCGCGATCAGGTAGCGGCGATCCCGCCGGGTGTGGGTAGACTGAGCGTTGTACGTCTATCGCACACATAGGACGGTAATCGAATGACCCCCGCAGCACCACGGACGATCCTCGTGACCGGGACCAGGCGCGGCATCGGTCGCGAGCTCTGCCGTGCCCTCGGCGACCGCGGTGACCGCGTGATCGTGACCGCACGAGCGCTGAGCGACGCCGAGGAGCTCGCGACGCTGCTGAGCGCGGACGGCTCGGCCGCGATCGCGGTCGCGCTCGACGTCACCGACCCGGCGTCGGTCGCCGCGGCGGCCGAGGCGGTCCGCGCCTCCGGTTGGCCGCTGGACGTCCTCGTCAACAACGCCGGCATCGACTACGACTACGACCAGGACGCGGCGACCGCCGACCTCGAGCGGGTGCGCAGGATCATCGACACCAACGTGCTGGGCGCCTGGGCGGTGACCGAGGCGCTGCTGCCGATGATGTCGGCCGGCTCGGCGATCGTCATGGTGACCAGCGAACAGGCGTCGATGCAGCAGATGTCGAGCGGCACGCCCGGCTACCGAGTCTCCAAGGCGGCCCTCAACGCGCTGACCCGGGTGCTCGCTGCCGAGCTGCTGGAGCGGCAGGTCGACGTACGCGCCGCGTCACCGGGGTGGACCGAGACCGACATGGGCGGCGAGGGTGGTCGGCCCGTGCCGGAGGGGGCGCGCAGCATCCTGGCGGCCATCGACGCTCCCGCGGGCTCGACCGACACCTTCACCCAGGACGGCGAGCCGCTCCCCTGGTGAGGGCCGTCGGCGCCGTGGTGTCGCTGCGCTGCCCGGTCGTCGGGCGTCGCCTTCCCAGGGCGTGCGAGGTCAGCACGTAGAGCGAGAGCGCCATCTCCAGGACGGCGAAGCCGCCCCCGAGGTGGGCGACGTCGAAGCCGTGCCCGCGTGCGTGGTGGGCCAGGTGCTGGGCCAGCGACAGGTGTGCCATCGACGCGTCTGCCCCACTCATCAGCAACACATGAGCGCTGACCATCGCGGCGTTGATGATGCCCATCACGAACCAGTCGCCGATCCGGCCGGCCCGCAGCGTCATCACGGCACAGGCGGTGCAGCCGGCCGCCATGAGCAGGTAGAGCAGCCCCCGCTCGCCACCTCGCACCGCGCCGACGGCGTGGACCGACGTCGAGGCCAGGGCCAGGGTCAGCGCCACGATTGCAACCTCCGTTCAGGTCGCGATCCCCAGGTACTTCGTCTCGAGATACTCATCGATCCCCTCAGGCCCCCCTTCGCGTCCGGACCCCGAGTGCTTGGTGCCGCCGAAGGGGGCCGCGGCGTTGGACACGACACCCTGGTTGATCCCGACCATCCCGCACTCAAGCGCCTCGCCCACGCGGATCGCACGGTCGAGCGAGCCTGTGTAGAGGTATGCCGCCAGCCCGTAGTCGGTGTCGTTGGCGAGGGCCAGCGCTTCCGCCTCCTCCGTGAAGGTCGTGATGGCCGCCACCGGACCGAAGATCTCGTGCCGCGTGACCGCGGCAGCGGACGGTACGTCGGCCAGCACGGTCGGGGCGTAGAAGTAGCCCTGGTCGCCGCTCGGGTGCCCGCCCACGAGCAGCCGGCCGCCGCGGTCGAGAGCGTCGCGCACCAGGGCGTCGACCTTGCTGCGGGCGGCGGCGTCGATCAGTGGGCCGACGGTCACCTCGGGTGCGGTGCCCGGCCCGACCACCTCCGCGGCCATCCGCGCGCTCAGCAGCTCGACGAACTCCTCGGCCACGTCACGGTGGACCAGGAAGCGGTTGGCCGCGGTGCAGGCCTCGCCCATGTTGCGCAGCTTGGCGACGATCGCGCCGTCGACCGCGGCCCCGACGTCGGCGTCGGCGAACACCAGGAAGGGTGCGTTGCCGCCGAGCTCCATCGAGACGCGCAGCAGCTGGGTCGCGCTCTGCCGCACCAGCTCGCGGCCCACGCCCGTGGACCCGGTGAAGGTGAGCTTCCGCAGGCGGGGATCGGCCAGCAGGGGCGCCACCAGCTCCGCTGGTTCGGCGGTGGTCAGGACGTTGACGACGCCGGCAGGGAAGCCCACCTCGTGCATCAGCGCGGCCAGGGTCAGCATCGTGAGCGGTGTCTGGGCGGCCGGCTTGACCACCATCGTGCAGCCGGCGGCCACCGCCGGGGCGATCTTGCGAGCGCCCATGGCCAGCGGGAAGTTCCACGGCGTCACCATCAGGGTGGGCCCCACCGGCTGCTTCATGGTGAGGAGCCGGCTGCGCCCGTCCGGCGCGGTCGACCAGCGTCCCGCCACCCGGGTCGTCTCCTCGGCGAACCACCGGAAGAACTCCGCGCCGTAGGTCACCTCGTCACGGGCCTGCGCGAGCGGCTTGCCCATCTCGAGGGTCATCACGAGCGCGAACTGCTCGCGGCGCTCGACCAGCAGCTCGAAGGCTCGCCACAGGAGGTCGGCGCGGACCCGCGGCGGGGTCGCCGCCCACCCAGGCTGCGCCCTGGCCGCGGCGTCGAGGGCCCGCCTGGCGTCGTCGGGTCCGGCGCCGGCCACGGTGGCCAGGATCGTGCCCGTCGCGGGGTCCTCGACCGGGACGTCGGCCCCGCCGCCGGACCGCCAGGCGCCGTCGACGAACAGCCCGGTCGGGGTGTTCGCCGGAAGGTCCGTCCTCATCCGGTGGGCTCGGTCAGGCCGCGGCTGCCGCGCGAGCCTGCGCCAGCGCCGCGCTGAACCGCGCCAGCCGCCGGCCCTGGTAGCGGGCGCAGGCGAGGGTGGCCTCGTCCGGCATGGTCGACGGGAAGCCCGCAGGCCACGACGTGCCGTAGGGGTTGCCGCCCGCCTCGTAGACGACGTCGTCGGTGTAGCCGAGAGGCACGATGACGCAGCCCCAGTGGTAGAAGGTGTTGGTCAGCGAGAGGATCGTCGACTCCTGCCCGCCGTTGCGCTCCGCGGAGGAGACGAAGGTCGTCACCGGCTTGTCGCTGAGCTGGCCCTCGTGCCACAGGCTGCTCGCCGAGTCGATGAACTGCTTGAGCTGCGAGGCCGGCGTCCCATATCGCGAGGGGGTCCCGAACGCGTAGCCGTCGGCCCACGCGAGGTCGTCGAGGGTCGCGGTCTCGACGTCGCTCGTCTCCTCGCGGTGCCGGGTCCAGTCTGGATTGCCTGCGATGGCCTCGGCCGGTGCGTGCTCGGCGACCTGCCGCAGCCGCACCTCGGCGCCGGCCTCACGGGCGCCGTCCGCCACCGCCGCCGCGAGGCGGTGGACCGAGCCCGTGGCGCTGTAGTAGACGACGAGGACCTTCGGGGACATGGATGCCCTTTCTGTGGTGCGGGTTAGAGGATGACCGTGACCGTCTTGATCTCGGTGTTGGCTTCGATGCCCGACCAGCCGAGCTCGCGACCCTGGCCGCTGAGCTTGGAACCGCCCCAGGGCAGTCGGGGATCCAGGGGCGACCAGCCGTTGACGGCTACGGCGCCCGCGCGCACCCGCGCGGCCAGGACGTGGGCGCGGGTGACATCGTTGGTCCACAGCGTCGCGGCGAGCGCATAGTCACTGTCGTTGGCCATCGCGACGGCCTCGTCGTCGTCGTCGAACGCGATGATCGTGGCGACCGGACCGAAGATCTCCTCGCGCGCGATCCGCATCGAGCAGTGGGCGCCGACGAACAGGGTGGGCTCGATGAAGAATCCGGGCCCCTCGTGCGGCCGCCCACCCGAGACGACGCTGGCGCCCTCGGCCCGGCCGGCCTCGATGAGGCCCTGCACGCGGTCGGCCTGTCTGCGGTTGATGAGGGCACCCATGGTGGTGCCCTCCTCGAACGGGTCGCCGACCTTGACCCGACCGGCGCGGTCGACCATCCGGTCCACCAGCTCGTCGTGGACGCTGCGGTGCACCAGCACGCGGCTGCCCGCGGCACAGGTCTCACCCTGGTTGGCGAAGATGCCGATGGCGACACCATCGGCCGCGAGGTCGAGATCGGCGTCCGCGAAGACGATCTGCGGGCTCTTGCCGCCCAGCTCCAGCGTCGTACGCCGAAACCCGCGGGCCGCTGCCATCGCCACGTGTAGGCCGGTGTCGGGGCTGCCGGTGAACGAGATCTTGTCCACGCCTGGATGCTCGATCAGCGCCTCGCCGGTGACCGGCCCGCGGCCGGGCAGCACGCTGACCGAGCCGTCGGGGAAGCCGGCCTCCACCAGCAGGTCGGCGAGCATGAGGGAGGTCAGCGGGGCGTCCTCCGGCGGCTTCAGCAGCACCGGGCAGCCGGCGGCCAGGGCCGGCGCGAGCTTCCAGGCCGCGATCATGGTGGGGGAGTTCCAGGGGATGATCGCCGCGACAACGCCGACCGGCTCGCGCAGCGTGTAGCTGAACGTCGGTCGCCCCATGTAGCCGCTGGTCGGCACCGTGTGGCCCTGCAGCTTGTCGGCCCAGCCGGCGAAGTGGCGGAACGTGGCCACCGCCTGCGGGAGGTCGATCACCCTCGGCTCGAAGCCGGGCTTGCCGACGTCCAGCGACTCGACCAGCGCGAACTGCTCGGCGCGCGCCTCGAGCAGGTCGGCCGCGCGGTTGAGCAGCTGGCCGCGCTCGGCGCCGGTCAGCGCGCGCCACGCACCTGCCTCGAGCGCGGTCCTGGCGGCCGTGACGGCGCGGTCGACGTCGGCGGCCGAGGCCTCGACGACCTGGCAGACCTCCTTCTCCGTCGCGGGATCCAGCACCGCGAAGGAGGCGGCCGAGGAGTCGGTCCAGGAGCCGGCGACGAAGGGGGAGAGGTGGAGACCGTCGACGATGTCGAGCGCAGCTTGCCGGGTTGCCATGGGCGATAAACGTCCTAACTGATCGATAGCCGTACACTAGGCGGGGCGCGAGCCTCTCGTCAAGGTGAGGCACCAGCCGTCGGCAGGGCGTCTATAGTGCGGGCGGGCGACCGGGCCGGGTCGCGACGAGGAGAGGTGGGTCCAGTGGCTGGTGGTGAGACCTCGCAGACCCTCGACCGGGGCTTGACCGTCCTGGAGCTTCTCGCCACGCGTCCCGACGGGATGACCGCGGTGGAGCTCGCCGACCGGTTGGAGACGGCACGTGCTGTGGTCTACCGGCTGCTGCGCACGCTCGAGGTCCATGGCCTGGCCACCCAGAGCGGCGCCCGCTACTTCCTGGGCTACGCGGTCGCCGACCTGGCCCGTCAGCTTCGACCTCGCTTGCAGGCGGTCGCGCTGCCGCTGCTGCGCCGGCTGAGCATCGAGACCGAGAGCACGGCCCTCCTCTCGGTCGCCGACGGTGACGACGCGATGGTCCTGCTGACCCAGGAGCCGCCGCAGTCCGCGCTGCACCTGGCCATGCGCGAGGGTTCCCGCCACCCCCTCGCTCGCGGCGCCGACGGCGTGGCCATCCTCGCCGGGCGCCCTCCTCAGGATGGGGAGCCCAAAGAGGTCGTCAGGGCCCGCAAGGACGGCTACGCCGTCACCGTGGGTGTGTTGCAGCCCGGTGCCGTCGGCGTCGCGGCGCCGATCCTGGTCTCGGACTGGTGCACCGCCAGCATCGGAGTGGTCCACCTCGGCACCAAGGTGCGAGACGATGCCATCCCCCGGCGCGTGGTGGCCGTGGCCGGCGACGTGGCGGCACAGCTCTCGGCCCCTGCGAGCGCCGCTCGGGGCTGACTCCGGTGTCGCACCGGGCTGCCAGCGAAATGCGGGTCGTGCGTGCTCCCGCTTGTCGGCGGCCGCGCGCGTATCAGACCGGCACCCGCCCGGCTGATGGGGCTGCTTCTGCACCGACCCCGGCGCTTCTGCACCGAAATCTCGGTGCAGAAGCACAGGGGTCGGCTGAGCAGTGGTAGCGGTGAGGGCTGCGTTGCTGGTGTGGTACCCAACGGACCCTCGTGGGCGACTACCCGGGCGTTGGGACCACTGGCAGAGCGCTACAACACTCTGGTAGCACCCCCAACGCTCGGGTAGTCGCCCAACGTGATGGCCAGGTACAGGTAGGTGCGCGGGCACCGGCACGCGACCCACGGATGCGTCACAAGACCCCGAAATGCCAGAGCCTGCGCCGAAGCGCAGGCCCTGGCGAACTCCGGTCAGGTCGTCGGCACCGACGCACCATCGAGGCCACCGATCAGGTCCGGCCGGACGGGCAGCTCGTCGAGATCGGCGTACTGGTCCGCAACGTGCTCAGTGTCCGTGGGCAGGTGCGGGGTGTGCTCGCGCCACTGGAACGTGGCACCGCGGTCCTGCCACACGCGGCGGAACAGGAACAGCGGGATGCACACGAACAGCAGGGCGAGCGAGATCACTGTCTCCTTCAACCCGCCGTAGCCGGCCAGCGACGGGTGCGACACCCCGAAGAGGGCGACGACCAGGTCGACCGTGCCGACGGCAAGGGCCAGACCGACCCACCCCCGCGACAGCTGGAAGGGGCGCGGCCAGCCAGGCCGGTCCCGGCGAAGAAGGACGAACGCGAAGCAGGCGAGGCTGCAGCAGAGGATGTAGCCGAAGTTGCTGGCGGCGATGATCGCGACCGTGTTCCCGACGAGGAACAGGATCAGCAGGTTCACGCCGAGGTCCATCGTGAGGGCGCGACCCGGCATGCCGAACTTGTTCAGCGTCGACAGCTGCTTGATGGTGAGGTCCGAGCGGGAGATACCCAGCAGGGCGCGCGCCGCCTGGGCGCTGGTGCCGATGAGGGTGACCCACAAGCCGAGGGCCAGCACCGCGATGACCATCGAGGCCGTCCCCGGCCAGACCTTGGTCATCACGTCCACGGCGTAGCCGCTCGGGTTGGCACCGATCGCCTCCTCTCCGACCGTTCCGGTGGTCGCGAACGGGACCAGGGTGAAGATCGCCAGCATCACGACCGCACAGGCACGGATCGCCTTGGGGGTGTCGGTGCCCGGACGCTCGTACTCCGGCGCGAAGAGCGAGGGCCCCTCGACGGCGAACGTGGTCCACGAGGCGAGGTAGACCAGCACCAGCCCGAGTTTCCAGTCGTGCAGGTTCCAGCTGAGCTGGTGGATCGACCAGTCGCCGGTGAGGAAGGGGAGGACCACCATCACGGTGACGAGCGCGGTGAAGATGATCAGCCCGATCGACGTCAACCGCGCCGCAGGGCGGATCCCGAAGACGTTGAGCAGGTAGACGCTGACGAGTGCCGCGGCGCCGAGGATGTGCGGCAGCCCGACGTGCACCGAGAACACGTCCACGCCCCACGTCTGGCTCGGGAACCACTGCCCCTGCACCACCTCGCCGAAGATCAACGCGATCACCGCCTGCACCAGGGAGTAGCCGAGCCAGTAACCCCAGCACACGATCGGTCCGACGAAGACGGTGTACTTCCGGAAGCCCTCGTGCGCGTACGCCGCGACGCCGCCGGCCGTGTCGGGGAACATCGTGGCCATCTCGGCGTACAGGAAGGCCTGCGCGGTGGCGACGATCATCGACGCCGACCAGATCGCAATGACGGCCCAGGCGCCCACGATCCCGATCATGAACCCGACGGTGGTGAAGACACCCGTGATCGTGGTGAGGGCCAAGAAAGCCCCGGACTTCCAGGTGAGAACGCGATGCAGGTGCTGCGATGTCTCGGTCATGGACGTACCTTTGTTTGGTCGATTATCGAACAAGTCGGACGGGTTGCGAACAAGCATCCGGCCACGTCAGGGAGGTGTCAATAGCCCTCGGCGCGGCTCTGGTCGGAAGCGGACTAGAGGATCCGGCGTCCGAGCGTGCGGGCTACGCGCATGCCGCTCTCGATCGCGCCGTCGATGAAGCTGCACCAGCCGAGCGCGTAGTCGGCGCCCGCGAACGCAACCCGCCCGGGCATCGTCGCGAGCTCCTGCACCCCCGCAAGCTGGTTCGGTCGCAGCATCGCCCAGGTCTGCCGGGCGTAGGGGTCGCCGACCCAGTCGTGGCTGGCGAAGTCGGTGATCTCGAGGTCGGGCATGAGCCGCTGCACGTAGCCGGTGACGGTCTCGAGGTCACGCGGCGGGGTCCTGCGGGCATCCAGGCCGAAACCGAAGGCGACGAACTCGTCACCGACCGCGTGCTCCCACTGCAGCAGGGCGATCGGCTCCTCGCCCGTGCCCATCGCGATGAACGGGTCGTTCACGCCGCGCGCCCGGATCCAGAGCTTGAAGCCCTGGGAGCTCTGCCCTTCGGCTGCGACCCGCCTGGCTCGTGCTGGTAGTGGAGTCGTGAACTCGATGGTGCCGATCACGCCGATCGGCACCGTGAGCACGCACGCACGCGCACTGATCTCCTGTCCGTCGGACGTGGTCACGACGACGCCATCCGGTCTCTCGTCGACCCGCACGACCTCGATGCCGAACCTGATGCCCCCCTTGACGTCGGAACGGATCGCCTGGGCCAGCGACGTGGTCCCGTCACGGAACCTCCAGTGCGAGCAGATGTCGAGCATCAGCTGCCAGTCGGCGTTGCTCACGGCGCCCCATCGCAGCGCCTGCGTCAGCGCCCCGCTCGACGCCGGCGCGTTGAAGTTCTGGCTCCACATCGCTTCGCACAAGGCGTAGGCCTCCTCGTCGAGGCCGAGGGTGGCGAGCCGGTCGACCACCGAGAGTTGGTCGTGCTCGTGCCAGGTATCGCTCGTCCAAGCGTCGTACGGGCGCTTGAACATCTCCATGCTGTCGGCCAGTGAGCGCCGCATCCCGTCGTCCATGCGGTCGAGCAGGTCGCCGGCGGAGCCGCTGTATCGCTTCTCGCCGACCACCCAGTGCGCGTGGTCCGGCCACACGGTCTCCGCGACAGGTAGCTGGTAGCGGGTGATCTCCGACCACACGTGCCCTTGCATCCAGTGCACCCAGCCGCCGCCCATCTCGAGCTGCTCGCCGCCCATGCGGGTGTCGGTCCAGGTGCGCCCGCCGATCCGGTCGCGTGCCTCGAGCACGAGGACCTCGGCACCCGCCCAGCCCAGCTCCCGGGCCAGCGTGAGCCCGGCAAATCCTGCGCCGACAACCACTACGTCCGCGTCGTACTTCATGCAGTCACGTCTCCTTCGGTACCGCGCGGGCGCGGGTCGTCCACCGGTAACGGTGCCGTCTGTCTCGTCGGGATCACAACGTTCCACTCAGGCCGGGGTTCGCATCGGGCTGGCCGTCGGGCATCGCGCCGATCTCGATGCGGACGTCGTCGAGCAACTCGGCCATGGCGACGAAGTCGGGAATCCGACCTCCGTCCGCGCCGGCCCGCTCTGCCGACTCGGCCGTCCGGTAGATCCACACATCTGTCCACGATCCGTCGTCGTGTTCGGCGAGAACAGGAGCGCCCACGAGATCGGGATGCGCAGCCTGCACCGCCCGGATGGCGCCTTCACGACGGTAAAGGAAGGCGGACCGCTGACCCTCCTTGACCCGGAACCTCACGAATTCCACGCAGCTCGACATCTCGGCTCCTCGCACGATAATCGTCCAAACAGTTCGGTAAGCGGTCATGGTTGCGCCCGGTGCCGAGCGTGTCAAGGGTCTGAAACGGCACCTCGCTCACCGCGTGGTCTTGTGCTACTTTGACGCTATCCGAACCAAACGAACGATAATCGAACGAGGAACCTGATGTCACGAAGCACGGCCGAGCGGGGTGAGCTGACGGGTGCGGACGCGCTCGTCGCTGCTGCCGCAACAACCGGGATCGAGGTCTGCTTCGCCAACCCAGGCACCACCGAGATGCCGTTGGTGACAGCCCTCGACGACGTGGCAGGGGTCCGTGCCGTCCTGGGCCTGCAGGAGAACGTGTGCACCGGCGCGGCCGACGGCTACGCGCGGATGGCCGGTCGTCCCGCGCTGACCCTGCTGCACCTGGGACCGGGGCTGGCCAACGGCCTCGCCAACCTGCACAACGCACGGCGGGCCAACACTCCCGTGGTGAACGTCGTGGGCGACCACGCGACCTGGCACCTGGCTTACGACGCGCCCCTCACCTCCGACATCTCCGCACTGGCCCGGGTGGTGGGCACCGTGGTCACCGCGACGGCGGCGGAGTCACTGGCCGCCGACGTGCACCGCGCGGTCGACGACGCGGTGAAGCTCTCAGCAGTCACGACGCTCGTGGTGCCGAGTGACCTTCAACAGGCCGCCGTGTCCGGAGTCGCCGCGAGCTCTCCCGAGCCGGTCCGCCCTCCCGACTACCGCCGCAGCCGGGTTCCCGCCTCCCAGATCGACCAGGTGGTCGGCCTGCTGCGTGAGCACGGTCGGGACGTCGTGCTCCTGCTTGGCGGCTCGGCACTGAGCCGGGCCGGCCAGGAGGCCGCCGGACGCGTCGCCCGGCTCTCGGGAGCCGCGCTCTACACCGAGACCTTCCCTGCCCGCGTCGAGCGCGGCGGCGGTCTGCCGGATATCGACCGGCTGCCCTACTTCCCGGAGGTCGCCATCGCCGCGCTCGCGGGCAAGCGGGTCGTGCTGGTCGGCTGCGCCGACCCCGTCGCCTACTTCGGCTACGCCGGCATCGCCAGCCGGCTGGCTCCGGAGGAGTGCCAGCACCGGCTCAGCCACCTCGACGAGGACAGCGAGCGGGCGCTCCTCGACCTTGCCGAGGCGCTCGGGGCGACCGAGGACGGCCCGCCGCCTGCCGCCCCCGTGCTGCCCCAGGCCGGTGAACCGCTGACGGGGACGACCGTCGGGGCCACCGTGGCGGCACTGCTCCCCGAGGGGGCGGTCGTCTCGGTCGAGGGCGGCACCTGCGGCTACCCGTTCTTCACCGCCTCACCGGGCGCGGTGGCGCACACCGCGCTGACCAACACCGGTGGCGCCATCGGGCAGGGGCTGCCCGTCGCCCTCGGTGCCGCGATCGCGGCCTCGGACCGGCCCGTGATCGCGCTCCAGTCCGACGGGAGCGCCCAGTACACGGTCCAGGCACTGTGGACGATGGCCCGCGAGCGGTGCCAGGTCGTCGTCCTCGTGGCCGCCAACCACGTCTACAACGTGCTGCGCACCGAGCTGTCGCGCCACGACAACGACGACCTGGGCCCCCAGGCCCGCAGCCTGACCAGCCTCGGTGACCCCAGCATCGACTGGGTGGGGCTAGCGCGGGCCTACGGCGTGCCCGCCACCCGGGCGACCACCGTGGGCGAGCTCACCGAGCAGCTCGGCGCGGCCCTGCGGACGGCCGGCCCCTCCCTCATCGAGATGGTGATGTGAGATGACCACGACCCCAACGGCACGTCCCGAGCTGCCTCGCGAGGTCACGGAGTTCGTCTCGCGCGAGCACGGTCTCTACATCGACGGCGGATGGCACGAGGCCGCCGACGGCGGCCGGCTGGAGTCCCTGGACCCCGCCACCGGCCGGCACCTGGCCAGCCTCGCAGCCGCCACCGAGGCCGACGTCGACGCCGCCGTGTCCGCGGCCCGGCGCGCGCTCACCTCACCCGGCTGGCGCGGTCTCTCCCCGCTGGACCGCGGGGAGCTGCTGCACGCGATCGCGGACGTCGTGGCGGCGAACGGCGACGAGCTGGCCCTCATCGAGTCGCTCGACAACGGCAAACCGGTCGGCGTCGCGCGGGCGGTCGACGTCGGCACGACCGTGAAGCTGTTCCGCTACTTCGCGGGCTGGCCGAGCAAGTTCGAGGGCAGCACCATCCCGGTCTCGCCGCGCGGCGGGCTGCAGGTGCTCAACTACACCGTCCACGAGCCGGTCGGCGTCGTGGGCGCCATCGTGCCCTGGAACTTCCCGCTCTCGATGGCCTCCTGGAAGCTCGCCCCAGCGCTGGCGATGGGCAACACGGTGGTGCTCAAGCCCGCGGAGGAGACCTCGTTGTCCACGCTGCGCCTGGCCGAGCTGTGCACCGAGGCCGGCCTGCCGGCCGGTGTGCTCAACGTCGTCACCGGTGCCGGCGCGGTGGTCGGCGGCCGGATCGCGGCCCACCCCGGCGTGGACAAGGTGGCGTTCACGGGCTCCACGGAGGTGGGCCGCCTGGTGGCCAGGGCCGCCACCGGGAACATGAAGAAGGTCTCCCTCGAGCTCGGCGGGAAGTCGCCGCACATCGTGCTGCCCGACGCGGACCCGGTCCGGGTCGCCGAGGCCGCCGCCGAGGCGATCTTCTTCAACCAGGGCCAGGTCTGCACGGCCGGCTCCAGGCTCTACGTCCACGAGAAGATCTACGACGACCTGATGGCCGAGCTCGTCGACCGGGCGCGGTCGCTGGTCGTCGGCGTGGGGCAGGACCCGGCCACCCAGATGGGGCCGCTGGTCTCCGCGCGCCAGCTCGCGACAGTGAACAGGTACGTCGAGGCGGGCGTCGCCGCCGGCGCCGTGGTCGCCACCGGCGGCAGCCGGCCCGACGGCCTCGGCGCCGACCACAGTGGCGGCTACTTCCTCGAGCCCACCGTCCTCACCGAGACCGACCACTCGATGAGCGTGGTCCGCGAGGAGATCTTCGGACCGGTGCTGGCGGCGATGCGCTGGAGCGACGTCGACGACCTGGTCGCGCGGGCCAACGACACGCCGTACGGCCTCGCCGCTGGGATCTGGACCAACGACCTGACCCAGGCGCACCGCATCGCGGGTGCCATCCAGGCCGGAACCGTCTGGGTCAACTGCTACAACCTCACCGACCCAGGCTCGCCCTTCGGCGGCTACAAGGAGTCCGGCTGGGGACGCGAGATGGGCCGACAGGTCCTCGAGTCGTACACCGAGACCAAGAGCGTGTGGGTGAACCTGTCATGAGCGGTGTCGTTGGTAGCGTCGAGGCGCCCGCGGACCGGGAGTCGCTGGCCGGTCAGGTCGCGGTCGTCACCGGAGGCGGGCTCGGCATCGGCAAGGAGGTCGCTCGCGCCCTGCTCGGCCGCGGCGCCGACGTGGTCGTCGCAGCCCGCAGGCTCCCTCTCCTCGAGGCCGCCGCCGCCGAGCTGGCCGGCGATGGCCCCGGGCGGGTGCTGCCGCTCCCTGCGGACACCACCGACACCGAGTCGGTGCGGCGACTGGTCGCCACCACCGTCGATCGCCTCGGCCGCGTCGACATCCTGGTCAACGGCGCCGCTGCCCCCGCGGGGCTGGTCCGCAACGACGTCGAGCAGGCCGACCCGGAGGCGCTGCTGGCCGATCTCGACACGAAGGTGGTCGGCTACTTCCGCTGCATCCAGGCCGTGGTGCCGCAGATGCGCAGCCAGGGCTACGGCCGGATCGTCAACATCGGCGGGCTGACCGGCCGGTCCAGCCATGCGCTGTCCGGGATGCGCAACCTGGCCGTCGTCCACATGACCAAGGCGCTGTCGGACCAGCTCGGGCCCGCCGGGATCACGATCAACACGCTGCACCCGGGCGTCGTCGAGACCGAGCACATCCACGAGCTCTATGCCAAGAACGCCGCGGCGGAGGGCATCACCCCCGAGCAGGTGGAGCAGAACTTCATCGCCCGCACACCCATCCGCCGGGTGCTCACCGCCGCCGAGGTGGCCGACGTGATCGCGTTCCTGGCCTCGCCGAGGTCGGGCGGCATCACGGGCGAGTCGCTCGGCATGGATGGCGGCCTGACCCGCGGCATCTTCCTCTAGCGGACATCACGAAGGGTTGGAGAAGGACACATGCAGGGAACCATTCTCGTAGCCACCGCGGGACAGGGCGTGCTCCGCAGCAACGACGACGGCGAGACCTGGGCGCGCATCCCGCTCGAGCAGGACGTCGAGTTCGACGCGACGATCCGCTGCCTGGCGGTGCACCCGACCGAGCCCAACGTCGTGCTCGCGGGCGCCGACATCGGGCTGGCCCGCAGCAGCGACGCCGGTGTGACCTGGCAGCGGGTCTCCTCGCCGTTCGACGGCGCTCAGGTGTGGTCGGTCGCGATCGATCCGCACCGTCACGACAGCATCCTCGTCGGCACCGGCGCCCCCTCCCGTGCGGTGATGTACCGCACGGACGACGCCGGCGCGACGTGGCAGCGGCTCTCCCCGGAGATCCCCGAGCACTGCGCCGGGGTGAGCCGGCCGCGCATCCTCACGATCGCCTGGGACCAGGTCGACGGCACCTCTGCCTGGTTCGGCATCGAGGAGGGCGGTCTGTGGCGCACCCGTGACCGCGGGGACACCTGGGAGCGCACGGACGGGACCCCGAAGAGCCTTCCGCACGGGGTGACCGGGTCCGACGTGCACTGCATCGTGGTCCTCGACGGACCACCGAAGACCCTGGTCTGCCTGGTGGTCAACGCCATCTTCGTCAGCACCGACGACGGCGAGACCTGGACGCGCACCGACACCCGGGCGACCTGGGGCATCTACTACACGCGCCTGGTCGCGAAGCTGCCCGGGAGCAGCTCGCTACTGCTCGGCATCGGTGACGGCACGCCCGGCACCGAGACCCGGATCTTCCGCTCCGACGACCTCGCGCAGACCTGGCAGGAGGCCTCCCTCGACGTGCCGGCCGGGTCCACCGTGTGGGCCTTCGGCACCCACGACGCCGACCCGGACCTCGTCTTCGCGGGCACCAAGTACGGCGATCTCTACCGCTCCACCGACGGTGGTCGCAGCTTCGTCAAGGAGTGGCGGTCCTTCCCCGAGGTGACCGACGTGGCCTGGACGCCGTTCGTGGCGCCCGCCTCGCCGGCCACCCACTAGCCGAGCTCCACAGAAAGGCATCGCAATGACCGACATCGACCTGTCCAGCCCCGCAGGGGAGCCGGGCCAGGCACCCCTGGCCAAGCCCGTGGTGCTGCGCACCCACCTCTCGCTCTGGGTGAGCGACATGGAGCGCTCCGCAGAGTTCTTCTGCGACGTGCTCGACATGTTGGTCACCGCGCGTGGACCGCAGTGGATCTTCCTCTCCTACGGCCGCAAGCACCACGACATCGCGCTCATCCAGGCCCCCGAGGGCGCCGCACAGGGCACGCTCGGGCTCCAGCACTACGGCCTGGAGATCGAGGGCGACCTCGACGAGCTCAGGCGGCTCTACGCGATGCTGCTGTCCAAGGGCGTCGAGGTCATCAAGACCACCGACCACAAGGTCGGTTTCGGCCTCTACTTCGTCGACCCCGACGGCAACCGCTTCGAGTTCTTCGCCGAGACCGTCCACGACGACGAGGAGGGTATCGCCGTGCTCGGGCAGCACCACGCCCCCAGCGAGCCCATCGTCATCGACCCCCTCTACACGTGATGGCCGGGCAGATGGGCGACGACCTGACGGCCAACCTGGGGCCCTACCGGATCCGCAAGTGGTTCCGCCAGGAGGACGAGACACTCACCAATGAGGCGGGGCTGGGGGCCGATGGCCCTCCGCTGCGGCGGCTGGTGATCGCGGCCGCGATCCACAACCCCTACGCCGGGCGCTCGAGCGTCGACCTCAGCGAGATCGTCGACGCGTCCGACCTGTTGGGCGAGGAGGTCGGGCGACGCGTCGTCGCGGCCATGGGCGGCGATGCGGTGCAGAGCTACGGCAAGGCCTGCCTGGTGGGCAGCGCGGGGGAGTACGAGCACGGCAACGCCTTCCTCACCGCGCTCTTCGCGGACCCGGTCCGGGCGGCCGTGGGTGGCGGCAAGGCCTGGGTGCCCTCGACCGGCAAGGTCGGCGCGCCGGGGGCGACGCTGGACATCCCGCTTGCGCACAAGGACGCGCTCTACGTCCGGTCCAACTACGACACCGTCACGGTCTCCTTCGGCGACGCGCCACGCGCCGACGAGGTCGTCATCGCCTTCGCCTTCGCCACCCGGGGCCGGCTGCACGCCAGGCTCGGCGGCATCTCGGCCGACGAGGTCGTCGGCGAGGACGGACTGCACTGACGATGACTAGGGTGTGTCTCCCTGTCCCTGGCGGCGCCGGACGACGCCCAGTCTGCGCGCCGGAGCGAAGCTCTACGTGTTCGTCCAGCGAGCGAGGGCAACGCCGCGAGGTGGGTGCTCGGGGTGCGAAGCACCCGACGAACTTCCGGTGGTGACCACTAGTGCCGGACCCGGCCGGTCGGCGTACCTCAGGCTGAACGGGCTCGACGCGCACTACCGGCACTGGGGCGACCCGGACGACCCTCCGGTGCTGCTGCTGCACGGGCTGCGCAGCTACTCGGCGACGTGGGCGCCGCTGGCCGCCGACCTGGCGCGCGACCACTGGGTGCTGGCCCTGGACGCGCGCGGCCGGGGCGAGAGCGCCTGGGACCCCCAGCGACGCTATGTGACCGAGAGCTACGTCTCCGACGTGGAGGAGTGGGTCCGCCGGCTCGGCCTGGAGAGGTGTGCGGTCGTGGGCCACTCGATGGGTGGCACCACCGGCTACGTCTTCGCGGCCCGCCACCCGGACGCGGTCGAGCGACTGGTCGTGGAGGACATCGGCCCGGGGTCATCGACGTCCGGGGCCGGGTCGGAGCGCATCGTGCGCGAGATGGCGAACATCCCGGAGTCGTTCGGTGACCTCGAGGAGGCCGCGGCCTACTGGCGCGGCCTGCGTCCGTCGCTCTCGGTGGCGGCCGTGGCCTCCCGCCTCTCGCACACCCTGCGGCGCCGGCCCGACGGCACCTGGGTCTGGCGGCTGGACATGGCCGGCATCGCGGAGGCTCGGCTCAGCGGAGACCCGGCCGCGGGCATCGACCTGTGGCGCTGTGTGGAGGAGCTCGCCTGCCGGACGCTGGTGCTACGCGGCGAGCTGTCGGACTTCCTCACCACCTCGACCTGTGAGGAGATGGCGCGACGGCAGCCGCGGCTGCGGTGGGCCACGGTCGAGGGTGCGGGGCACTACGCCCACGACGACAACCCCGAGCAGTACGCCGCGCTGGTGGGCGCGTTCCTCCGCGAGGGCCGACCGTGAGCGCCGATCCCGAGGTGGTCACGCAGGTGGCGGTGGTCGGCGCCGGACCGGTCGGTGCGATGACCGCCAACCTGCTCGGCTGCTACGGCATCGAGACGGTGCTGGTCGACCGCGCGACCGAGATCGTCGACTACCCCCGGGCGATCGGCGTCGACGACGAGGCCCTGCGCACGTTCCAGGCAGCAGGACTGGTCGAACCCGTCCTCGCCGACACCATCCAGAACGTGCCGCTGAGGTTCTTCGACGCGCGTGGCCGCTGCTTCGCCGACGTACGCCCCACCACGCGCGAGTACGGCTGGTACCGCCGCAACGTCTTCGTCCAGCCGCAGGCCGAGCGAGCGCTGCGTGCGGGGCTCGAGCGGTTCCCGCACGTGCACACCCTGCTGGGGCACGAGGTGGTGGGGCTGGCCCAGACCGGCGACGCGGTGACCCTCGACGTGCGCGCCGCCGACGGGACCCGGTCGCGGCTGCGGGCGGACTACGTCGTCGGCGCCGACGGCGGCCGGAGCACGGTCCGCGAGCTGCTCGGCGTGCCCCTCGAGGGCGACACCCACCCGCGCCGCTGGGTGGTCGTCGACTGCGCCAACGACCCGCTCGACGCTCCCTTCACCGGCCTGCACTGCGATCCGAGAAGGCCCTACGTGTGCGCGCACATGCCGCACGACCACCGGCGCTGGGAGTTCATGCTGTTCCCGGGCGAGGACTCCGGCGACATGCTCGCGCCGTCGAAGATCCTCGAGCTCCTGGGGCATCACGTCGAGCGGCCCGAGGAGCTGGAGGTGGTCCGGGCCCGGGTCTACACCCATCACTCCAGGCTGGCGTCGCGCTTCGTGGTCGGGCGGGTCCTGCTGGCGGGCGATGCCGCACACCTGATGCCGCCGTGGGCCGGACAGGGGATGAACACCGGCTTCCGGGACGCCGCCAACCTGTCCTGGAAGCTGGCCGCGTGCCTGCTGGGCCGGGCCGCCCCCGGCCTGGTCGCGACCTACGAGGCGGAGCGTCGCGACCATGCGCGCTCGATGATCGACCTGTCGACGCGCCTCGGCCGGATCCTCAGCCCGACCCGGACCTCGACGGCACGGGCCCGCGACGTCGTGCTGCGGGCCGCCACCGTCGCGCCCGGGGTCCGGAGCTGGGTCGTCGAGATGAGGTTCAAACCGGTGCCCAGATATGAGGACGGCGTCGTCGTGCCAGCACGGCGACCGCGACGCGAGCCGGCGAGCGTGGGGCGGATGTTCATCCAGCCCGACGTCGAGCTCGACGGCAGGTGCGCGAAACTCGACGAGGTGCTCGGGTCCGGCTTCGCCGTCCTGGGCTTCGAGTGCGACCCCGTCGGAGGCCTCGACCAGGCCGGTCTCGACTGGCTCGCGGGCCTCGGCGCCCGCGTGGTGCGGGTCGTCGAGTCCCGGGCCGGCGAGCGACACCTGCGGGCCGAGCAGCGATGGCCGGCCACCGTCGTCGTGGAGGACGTCGAGAGCCTGCTGCGGGCCTGGTTCGCGGTGCGCACCGGCAACGTGGTCGTGCTCCGCCCCGACCGCTACGTCGCGGCGCTGACCACGCCCCAGGGGCTCGGTAGCGCCCTCGCTACCCTTCGGCAGCGAATGGGTGCCGCGTCGTGATCGTCGAGCAGCGGCGCTACGCGCTGGTCCCGGGCGGAGCGGCCCGTTATCTGGAGGCCTGGTGGATCCAAGGCAGGAACGCGCAGGTGCGCCACCTCGGCGACCCGCTCGGGGTGTTCACCGTGGAGACCGGCCAGCTCAACACCGTCGTGTTCCTGTGGCAGTACGCCGACGCGGGCGATCGGGAGACCAGGCGGGCGGCCCTCGCCGCCGACCCCGACTTCGCCGAGTTCCGGCGTACGGTCCGCGAGCTCATGGTGGGCCAGCACAGCGAGATCCTCGTCCCCTCGACCAGAACGGAACGCAGATGACCGACGAAAAGACCGTCCCGGACGACCGGGCCGAGGCGCAGCGCTACCTCGACGACATGGTCGCCCGGCGCGGCTACGTCCTCGACTACCACAAGGTGATGGCCGCCCAGGACTTCCCGGTGCTGAAGGCCGCCGACGACCTCGTGACCGCGGCCTACCTCTCGCCCCGGCTGCTCAGCGCGCAGACCAAGGAGCTGCTCTTCATCCTCAGCCTGACCGTGCTGCGCTCGCAGCCGGCGCACATCGCCAGCCACATCCGGGTGGCGCTGAAGCTGGGCGTCACGCCCGAGGAGATCCTCGAGGCGCTGGAGATCGCGCTCCCGGAGGCGGGCGTGGTGGCGTTCCAGCACGGCTTCGACGTGTGGCGCGAGGTCGTCGGCGCCGCCGGACTCGAGCCCACCCCCGGCGATGGGTGAGACCCCGCCACAGGTGCAGGTCTGGTCGGAGCTGCACTGCCCCTGGGCGCTGGTGGCGGTGCACCGGCTGCGTCTGGCCAGGGAGGAGCTCGCCCTACCGGACCTCGTGATCAACCCGCGCGCATGGCCGCTCGAGTGGGTCAACGGGCGGGGGACCCCTCACGACATCGTGACCGCCGAGACGGCGGTGCTCGCCAACCACGAGCCCAGCCTGTTCAACCGCTACGACGACGACTCGTGGCCCTCGACGTTCCTCCCGGCGTTCGAGCTGGTCGCGGCCGCACGCCGGGTCGGCGGCGACCGGATGGCCGAGGACGTCGACTACGGAGTGCGGCTGGCGTTCTTCCGCGACTCGGTCGACGTGAGCATCGAGGCGGGGCTGGTGCGCGCGCTCGAGACGGCGGGGGAGACCTCCGCCGGGCCGCTGCCAGCGGCCGAGATCGTGCACGTGTGGCGGACCGCGCCGGTGCGCGCCGATGTCCGGGCCGACTTCGAGGCCAGCTCGTCGGTGGCGATCCAGGGCAGCCCACAGGTGGTCTGGCCGGACGGGACGAGCGACCACAACCCGGGCATGACCGACCACGAGTGGGTGCACGGGATCCCCAGGATCCGCGTCACTGACCCGGGGGCGCCGCTGCGGCTGCTGCGCGCCTCGCTGGCGCAGCCGGAGGAACCTACTCGGTGACCGACCCGTTCGCCTGACCCGTCGCGGTCGATGGGTCGGGCACGAAGCCGTGCCGGATCGCCCAGCCGACCGCGGCCGAGCGGCTCTGGACGCCGATCTTGCGGTAGGCGCTGCGCACGTAGGTCTTGACCGAGTTGATGCTCAGGAACATGTCGGCCGCGATCTGCTGGTTCGACAGGCCCGCGGCGATCAGCGTGAGCACCTCCTTCTCGCGCGGGCTGAGCCTGACGTCGGTCCCGTTGCGGTGCAGGGCGGTCGACGAGCCCGGTTCGGGGTCGTCCTGCGGCTCGCCATCGAGGCACCCCGCGGCGGCGGAGCAGACGGCGGTCACCAGCTCCTGCTCGTCGGCGCCCAGGGAGACGAAGCCGTCGACGCCCATGGCCAGGGCCTGCCCGACCAGGTCCGGCCTGAGGTCGCGGCCGACCGCGAGGACCTTCGAGCTGCTCGTCTCGACCAGGTGGGCCAGCGGCTCGGTGTGCCCGCCCAGGAGCGCCATCACGTCGTAGAGCACGACGTCGGGGTCCGGGTGGCCGGGCTCCGTCGACACGGGCACGACCCGCACCTGGTCCGGGTGCTTCTCGAGCAAGGCGACGATGCCCTCGCGCACGATCGCCTGTGGGCTTTCAACACCTACGTGCACCAGCTGGCCGATCATCGGCCCGGTCCCTTCTCTCCGTCGCTGGACCACCCGGAGAACCGCGACTTGGCGGGATTCCCTCTCTCCCATTCTGTACCCGTCAAGCGGCCCGAGGGATCCCTCGCGGCCCCCGGCGCAGAGGACTCGCTGACCGCGAGACCAGCCGGGCGGCGGGCCGAGTCGGGTCGGTTGACCCTCCCGAGGAGGGGACCTTGGCCTCGTGCCCAGGTACGCCGTAGACCGCACCCTTGGTGACATGTCCATCTCTGTCTGGCCGTCGGCCGGTCGGGCGCCGAGGGAACCGTGGTTCCAGCAGCATCCGAACCTCGCCCTCGGCGTGGCAGGGGTGCTGTACCTGACGGTGCTCTGCCTTCGGCTGTTCGCGGGCAGCCCGGTCGACGCCTACTCGATGCTCTACGCGTTCCCGGTGGCGCTGGTCGCCACTGCCACGGGGCTGCGCGGAGGTGCCCTCGCCGGCCTCCTCGCTGTGGCGCTGATCGCGCTGTGGACCGAGCTGGACGACGTGTCGCTCTCGCTCCCCGGCTGGAGCTCGAGGGTGCTGCCGCTGCTGCTCCTGGGGGTGCTCATCGGCCACGCCACCGAACGCGTCCGACGCGCCGAGGCCGACCGGGTGCGGCTCGAGGACGCCGCGCTGCTGCATCGCCAGGCCATCGAGATCAACGACTCGCTGGTCCAGGGCATGGCGGCAGCCAAGTGGTCCCTCGAGAGTGGCCGGGTCGAGACCGGCAAGGAGATCCTCGACGTGACCCTCACCGAGGCCCAGCGTCTGGTCTCCGGGCTGATCCGTCGGGCCGGCACCGGAGAGCGGTCCGTGGCGATCGACGATGCCGAGGTGCCGAACGCCCCCACGCGCTAGCCGGCGTACCTGGCCGTATCTGGCCGCACGACCGGCGCTCCTCTTGGCGTCGGTCGGGTAACAGGCCCGGTCACGATCCCCAGGAGGAACCCATGTGGGACCCAGACAACTTCCCCGGTGCTGACCACGTGCCGTGGCAGCTCCTCATCCGCGCGCGCTACGCGCACGAGCTCGACGCCGTGCTCGCGTCGGTGGTCGTCGCTCGGGTCGGTGCGGTCGCGTCGGTGGAGATCACCAGGAAGGTCGCTGAGGTGGCCGCCCAGGCCATCTCCGCCGACCGCGAGAAGGTGAGCGCCGCGACCAAGGTACGGGCGATGTCGGCGGCCGCTGACTTCGACGACTGGTGGTGCGGCACCCCGTGGCCGCGCCACTGGCCGCCGAAGCCGCACGGTCTCTTCGACGACCTCAGCGACCCGATCGCCGGCCTGGTGATCGAGCAGGCGCTGACCATGGTGCGCGGCGGCGGCAGCGAGGCGCTGCAGAAGTCGCTCGGCGACGTGCTCGCCGAGGTCGGCGGCCTACGGGGGTGAGGCCGCGGATGCCTCGGCCCGGACCTGCGTGGTCCGGGCCGAGGTGTCGTCGGGTCACGCCCTCACAGGGCAGCGAGCTTCGCCCGGGTGGGGGCGTAGGGCGTCACGTGCAGCCGGAGCCCCGCCTCGTGCGGCGTGCGGTTGGCCTTGCGGTGGTTGCACGACGCGCAGGCGGCCACCGTGTTGAGCCACGTCGAGCCACCGCCGCGGCTCTGTGGCAGCACGTGGTCGAGCGTCGTGGCGTGCCGACCGCAGTAGGCACAGGTGTGCCGGTCGCGGGTCAGCACACCGGCACGCGACCACGTCGCGGGCCGATGCAGCCAGTGCGCGGCGACGTAGCGAACCAGCCGGATCACCCGGGGCCACGGGTGTGGACCGATCATCCGGTCGCCGTGCTGCTCCTCGACGAGGGCGACCTCGCGGAACAGCATCCGGACGGCATGCTGGAAGGTGACCCGGCCGAGCGGCTCGTAGGAGGCGTTCAGCAGGGCGACTTGTTGCGCGGACACCACTGACACCTCCTCTCGGTCATATCTGGTGCTGGGTGCGGTGGGCCGGACGCGGGCAGGCTCGGCCGGACTCGGGAGCCACGTCGTGGCTCGCGAGGGCGCGGTCGAGCTGCCTGGTCACGGGGCCAGCGTACGGCGGAGTCCCCGAACCACCGAGAGATTTTCGGTGCGGCTCGCCGAGCGGTGGTGCTAGCCCCACCAGGATCGGGGACCTGGGCCTCCTGACCGCAGGTCGCCGCAGCGGTTGGCTCGAGACATGACCACGATGACGACCACCGCCGACCCGCGGCCCGCGTCCGGGAGCGACTTCGCCGAGCTGAACCGCCGGATCAACGCCGCCGGGCTGCTGGGCCGGCGGCCGGGCTACTACGCCGTGCGGCTCGGGCTGGTCGCCGCGGCGTACGCCGGAGGGTGGGCCGCCTTCTTCCTGGTCGGCGGCTCCTGGTGGACCCTGGCCGTGGCGGCGTTCCTCGCGGTCGTCTTCGCCCAGCTGGCGCTGGTCGCGCACGACCTCGCGCACCGGCAGGTCTTCCGAACCAACCGGCCCAGCGCCCGGGCCGGGCTCGTCGCCGGCAACCTGGCGATCGGCATGTCCTACGGCTACTGGATGACCAAGCACACCAGGCACCACGCCAACCCCAACCACGACGACCTCGACCCCGACGTGGGGCCTGGCGTGCTGGTCTGGAGCCGTGAGGCGGCGCGGGGTCGAGGCTTCCTGGTCCGGCACCAGGCCTGGTTGTTCCTCCCACTGCTCACCCTGCTCGGCATCTCGCTCAAGCGCGACAGCATCACGGCGGTGCGGGAGCGCACCGTCAGGCGGCCGGCGCTGGAGGGCGGGCTGCTGGCGGCGCACTTCGTGCTCTACGTCTCGGCGCTGCTCACGGTCCTCGGCCCACTACAGGCGGCGGCGTTCGCCGTGGTGCACCAGGCGCTCTTCGGCATCTACCTCGGCCTGACCTTCGCCCCCAACCACAAGGGCATGCCGCACCCCGACGGCACCGAGGACTTCCTGCGCAAGCAGGTGCTGACCTCGCGCAACGTGCGCGGTGGCCGGCTCGTCGACGTCGCGCTGGGCGGGCTCAACCACCAGATCGAGCACCACCTCTTCCCGGCCATGCCCACCCCCAACCTGCGCAGGGCGCAGCCGATCGTGCGGGCCTACTGCGCGGAGATCGGCGTGCCCTACGAGGAGACCGGCCTCGTCGGCTCCTACGCGCGGGCGTTCCGCCACCTGCACGAGGTCGGAGCCGACCTGCGCGCCGAACGCGGGTTGCCCGCCGTGGGGACCTGACACAGCTGCCCGGGGTGGCAACAATGGCCCGGTGAGTCGAGGGAGGCGTCCGGGGCCGCGCACGTTCGACCCGGTCCGGGTCGGCAACCTGGAGACCGACGCCTGGGCGGCCTACTACCGCCACGAGTGGTGGCGGTTCCTCCGCACCGCCGTTGGGATGGTCGGTGCGGGGTTCGGGATGGGCCCGCTCGGCACCGTGCGTGGCGCCTTCCATGTCCTGCGCGCCAACCAGCTCTGGGCGCCGTACCCCGACAACGACCCCGACGGAGCCCGCGACCAGATGCGCCGCTTCTACGCCCTGGTCAAGCGGACCACCGGCGAGCTCGAGCTCGACCCCGCTCGCGCGGCCGAGCTCGAGGTCGAGTGGTGGCGGCTGCACCGCGAGCACCAGCACGACACGGGCACCGAGGAGCGGGCGCTGGTCCAGGCCCTCGTCGATCTCTACAGCTATGTCTACGACGCCGACCCCGAGGCCATGCGACCCGCGGCCCAGGCCCGGGTCGAGGCGATGGACCTGTCCGACAAGTGGGTGACCGCGGGGTGCGACCTCGGCGACCCGCTGCTCGAGCACGAGCGTGAGCGGCTGGTGGCGTCGTACACGGCGCTGCGGGCCGCGGTCTGAGGGAGCGGTTGTCGGCCCGGGCGGCTCGGGGTGCGGCAACCCGACAACCGAGGGTCAGAGGCGGGCTGGTTATCGGGTTGCCGCCGAGGGCTGGCTGCCGGGGTTCCAGCGTGGTTGCGCCCGGGCAGCGGTGACCTGTCAACCGGTCCGTCGCCGCAGGTGGTTGAGCAGCCACCGCCTTCTCGGGGTGTCGGCGGGGACACCCGGGTGGCGGTGGGCCCTCAACCTGTCTCGGCGGCGGGGGCGTTCATAGGCCACCGCCGCCGGGCTCGTGAAGTCGCCCGGTCACGGCGGGGTGCCGGTCCGATACGCGCGGCTACGGCGAGCGCGATGGCAACCGGCTAGAGCATCGCCCGTAGCCCAGCGGTCACGGCGACAGCGACCACGACCCCCAGCACCACCGAGTGGCCGCGCCACAACACGACGCCGCCCGCCAGCACTCCGACCGTGTCGGCACCCGCCTCGAAGTGCCGGCCGTCGGTGAGGACCGCGGTGAACACCAGCGCGGCGAGCAGGGCCGGCGCCATCATCGCGACCACGCGGAGGAACGCCGGGTGCGCCGCGCGGCCGCCGAAGACGACCGGTCCGGCGGCGCGGACCAGGGCCGTGGTCACCGCGAGACCGAGGATGCTCCACCAGATCGTCATCGGAGCAGCCCCAGCAGCGCTGCGACGGCTGCGGCCAGGATCGGCACGCCGGGTGGGGTGATCGGCACCAGGGCGAGGGCGATCGCGGCGCCGCAGAGCGCGACGACGCGCGAGCGGGGCTGCCGCAGCTCGGCGATCAGGATGCCGAGGAAGAACGTCGGGAACACGGCGTCGAGCCCGAGGCGGTCGGTGTCGCCGAGCAGGTCCCCACTGAGCGCGCCGACGACGGTGCCCAGCGCCCAGGCGACGTACTGGGGCGCCGTGGTGCCGAACAGCAGCCACCGGTCGAACGTGCCGTCCCCGCGGTTGGCCAACGCCCACGACGAGTCCACGACCGCCTGGCCCTGCAAGGCCCGCGAGAGCGGGCCTCCCGGCAGCGACGGCGCCAGGGCGGTGCCCATCGCGAGGTAGCGCCCGTTCATCAGGGTGCCGGCGACGACGGCCGCCGCCGCCGTGCCGCCGCCCGTCAGCACCGCCAAGGCAGCGAACTGGGCCGACCCGGCGAAGACGATGGCGGCGGTCACGATCGCCTGGAGCGGCGAGAACCCCGCCTGCCTGGCCAGCACCCCGAAGGACACCGACAGCACGAAGCCGACCGCGGCGTACGGGATGCCGAGGCGGAGCCCGGCCGTGAACGACTGCTGCACGAAATCACGCTAGTGACCTGGAGCGGGGCACCAGGAGGCGGGGAGGAGGCGGGGAGGCGCCGGGAATCCGCGGACACCCTCGCGCGTTCGTTGAAACGTGAAGAACATCGGCTTCCTCTCCTTCGGTCACTGGAACCCCTCGCCGCAGTCCCAGACGCGCTCGGCGTCCGACGCCCTGCTGCAGTCGATCGAGCTCGCCGTGGCGGCCGAGGAGGTGGGGGCGGACGGCGCCTACTTCCGGGTGCACCACTTCGCGCGACAGCTCGCGTCGCCCTTCCCGCTGCTCGCCGCGGCCGGCGCCCGGACGAGCCGGATCGAGCTCGGTACCGGCGTGATCGACATGCGCTACGAGAACCCGCTCTACATGGCCGAGGACGCTGGGGCGGCCGACCTGATCGCCGGCGGCCGCCTGCAGCTCGGCATCAGCCGCGGCTCACCCGAGCAGGTCATCGATGGGTTCCGCTACTTCGGGCACGTGCCCGCCGAGGGCACCGACCACGCCGACATGGCGCGCGAGCACGCGCGCATCTTGCTGGAGGTCCTCGAGGGGAAGGGGTTCGCCGAGCCCAACCCCCGGCCGATGTTCCCCAACCCGCCCGGTCTGCTGCGCCTCGAGCCGCACTCGCCGGGGCTGCGCGACCGGATCTGGTGGGGTGCCGGCACCCGCAAGACGGCGGTGTGGACGGCCGAGCAGGGGATGAACCTGATGAGCTCGACGCTGCTCACCGAGGACACCGGCGTGCCGTTCCACCAGCTCCAGGCCGAGCAGATCCAGATGTTCCGCGACGCCTGGGCCGCGGCCGGGCACGAGCGGCAGCCGCGAGTCTCGGTGAGCCGCAGCATCTTCCCGTTGGTCGACGACCTCGACCGCGCGTACTTCGGCCACGACCGCAACAGCACCGACCAGGTGGGGCACATCGACGGTGGGCTGGCGCGGTTCGGGAAGTCGTACGCCGGGGAGCCCGACCAGCTGGTCAAGGAGCTCGCCGAGGACGAGGCGGTGGCGGCGGCCGACACGCTGTTGCTGACCGTCCCCAACCAGCTGGGCGTCGACTACAACGCGCACGTGCTCGACAGCGTGCTGCGCTACGTCGCGCCGGAGCTCGGCTGGCGCTGACGGCTCCACCCCGGGCCCGGGCTGTAGCAGCTGTGGGCGGGGCGTTCCCACCGGCGTCCTGGGTCGTTGTCGCCCCTGAACTGCGGCTTCGCGTCCCGGCGCGACGCGGTCAGCGCGGCGTCAAGGTCAGCCCGCAACCATTGCCACGGAGGACTAGACCGGGTTGACTGACTCGGCTGATAGCGCGCGGAGTTCATCGATTCCGCCGCGAGGTGGGGGGAGTGAAACCTATCGTGAAATCGACCTTGACCGTGGTCGTCGCAGTGCCGAGCGGCGTCCCGAACTCGACCAGTACGGATGGGCCGAATGTCTGAGGAGAAGCGACGCCAGAGCGCGGGGCGTGTGGCGTCCGCGATCGCTCTGCCGGAGTGGTCCCTGCGCCGCAAGCTCGCGCTCGCTCTGACGATCCCGATGCTGCTGGCCGCCACCTTCGGCGGGCTCCGCGTCCACACCGAGCTGGCGCAGTCCGACAACTACTCGGCGACCGCGAAGCAGGTGACGGTCCTGCGGCCCGCGGCCGGCTACCTGGCCGCCGCCGAGCGCGCCATCATCATCTCCCGGCAGCGGCCATCTCTGGACGACCCCGGTCGCCTGTCCGCCATCGACGCGGTCAAAGTGGCTGGGGAGCGCCTCGAGGACATCGGCAAGAAGGCCGAGCTCACCTCCAACCAGCGCGAGCGGCTTCAGTCCGTGCTCTCCCTCAGCGCCCAGCTGCGCGACGGCCGCGGCTACGTCTCGGCCGGGCAGGCGGTCTCCCAGGTCCGCCAGCTCCAGCGAGGCGTCACCCAGCTGATCGACTCCATCGTCGTCGAGCAGATCGAGCCCGAGCCCAAGCTGGCCGCACTGCAGCAGGCGCTCGACGGCCGCGTCTCGCTGGCGATGCAGCAGTACATGGTCAACGTGAACGACCCGAAGTCGATCAACCTCGTCGACCTGTCCGCGGAGCTCGGCGTCGAGCAGGTCATCATCGACCGCCTCGGCTCCTACCTCGGCACCACGAACAAAGAGGTGCAGCTGCTCAACCAGCAGAACGCCGAGCACTTCGGCGTGGTCCGCGGCGGCGGTAACGACCTCGGTGACGCGGAGCAGTTCCAGCCCTACGACGACCTCAGCGTCGGCCTGCTCAACGACATCGACAAGAACCTCACCAACGACGCCAACGACGCCCGCGGGCTCGCCATCGCCAACGCCGTCGTCACGGTCGCCCTGCTGCTGGCCGCGATCTTCCTGGCGCTGCTGGTCTCCCGCATGCTGCTGAACCCGATCCGCCGGGTGCGCGAAGGTGCCCTCGAGGTGGCCAACACCCGGCTCCCCGAGATGGTCGCCAAGATCCGCGCCGGAGCCGATCCGGGCGACATCACCCCGATCCCCGTGCACACCCACGAGGAGATGGGCCAGCTGGCGCGCGCGGTCGACGACATGCATCGTCAGGCCGTGCACCTGGCCTCCGGCGAGGCCAGGCTGCGCTCGCAGGTCGGCGACATGTTCTCGACCCTCTCGCGCCGCAACACCTCACTGATCAACCAGCAGCTCGGCCTCATCGAGCGGCTGGAGAAGGACGAGGAGGACCCGCAGCGCCTGGAGTCCCTCTTCCGCCTCGACCACCTCGCCTCCCGCATGCGCCGTACGGCCGACTCGCTCATGGTCCTGGCAGACGCACCGACCCAGACCAGCGACAGCGACGCGCTCGCCCTCGGCGACGTGTTCCAGGCGGCGATGGCCGGTGTCCAGGAGTACCAGCGGGTCCAGATCGACTCCTCCCCGCCGGAGAAGGTCAACGGCACCGCAGCCGCCGACGTCGTCCACCTGATGACCGAGCTCGTGGACAACGCGCTCGCCTTCTCGCCTCCGACGGCGCCGGTGAAGATCTCGACCAAGCAGGCCGGCGACAGCACCATCGTCGAGATCAGCGACGGCGGTCTCGGCATCGCCCAGGACGTGCTCAACTCCCTCAACGAGGGGCTGCGCTCCGGCGGTGAGGTGACGGTGGAGACGGCCCGCCGGATGGGTCTGCTCGTGGTGAGCCGGCTCGCGACGAGGCACGGGATCACGGTCTCGCTGGCCCGCAACACCCGAGGCGGCACGACCGCGACGGTGCTGCTCCCGCCCGCGCTGCTGCGGGGCCGCGTGACCCAGGTGCAGCCCAAGCAGCGCCCGGGACTGGCCGGGCTGGCCTCGGCCAAGACGGTGCTGCCGGCAAAGGTCGCCGAGCGGCTCACCAACGAGGCCGACCCGAAGAAGCTCCCCGCTCGCCGCCCGGAGCCGGCCAGCCCGGCGGCACCGGCTGCGCCGCTGACGCCGGCCGCGCCCGCCACTCCTGCTCCCGCCGCGTTCGCCCGCCCCGAGGCGCCGGCCGCGGCCGGGAGGCCCGAGGGGGCCGAGGGAGCCGAGGTCGGCATCGACCCGATCGCCGCCGCGATCAATGCCGTCACCCGGCTGCCGCAGCGTTCGCCCGGCGCCACCCGCGCCGGCGGGGCGATGCCCGGTGCACCGGTCGCCTCCACGGGCGGTTCGCTGTTCCAGCGGCTCCAGGCCAACAAGTCCGCGAACGCCGCGAGCGACGACGCCACCAGCGCCACGATCGACGGCGCCACGCGCGACACCGGTGTCAAGGCCCAGCCGGCGACCGCGCGGCTGACGGGTCTGCCGCAGCGCGAGCCCGCCACCCCGACCGTTGCGTTCGATGCGATCAGCGACACCTCGGACGACGAGGTCGTGAGCGCCGAGACCGCGGAGACCGGCGACGCCGAGGAGACCGCTTCGACCCACGAGGCCCCGGTCGAGCAGCCGGTCGAGCAGCCGGTCGAGCAGCCGGTCGCGGAGGCGGAGGCCGAGGCGACAGTCGAGAAGCCGGCCGAGCCAGCGTCCCTGGAGTCACGGATCGCCGCGTCGATGGACTTCCGCGCGGCGGTCCTGCAGGGAGCCGCGGCGTCGCAGGAGGCTGCCCCCCAGGAGGCTCCGCAGCTGGTCGCCGCGGCCGCGGTCGCACCTGCGGTCACCCTGGAGGTCGTCCCCGACGTCGCTCCGGAACTGGCCCCGGAGCCGGCCCCGGAGCTGGCTCCGGAGCTGTCGGCGGCGGCAGCCGAGGTGGCAACGGCTCCGGCGGCTCCTCCCGCAGCGACCTACGACCTCCTCGACTCGCGCAGCCCGATGCCCGAGCCGACCGGTGACGACGAGACGCCGATCTTCCGGATCCTGCGCTCCAACTGGCTCACCGCCGGCGCCGAGGGCACCTGGACGACCTCGGAGATCGAGGCCGGCTGGGAGGCCGCCGAGCAGGTCGCCGAGGCGCCCGCGCTCCAGCTCAGCGAGTCGGGCCTGCCGATGCGCCGGCCTGGCAAGCGGCTGGTCCCCGGTGGCGTGACGCCAGCTGCTACCAACGTCGCCCGCGACCCGGAGGCCATCCGAGCCCGCCTCGCCGCACACGCCGCGGGCGTCTCCCGGGGCCGGACCGCGGCCGTCGACGAGTCCGTTTCCGCACCGAGCACCGCCAGCACCGAGGAAGGCCCTGCATGACCGAGAACCTCAGCACCCAGATGACCCATCAGCTCGCGCCGCAGATAGCGGACAACGACGAGCGCGGGCTGGACTGGCTCGTCAGCAAGTTCGTCGACGAGGTGCCGTCCGCGGCTCACGCGATCTTGGTGTCGGCCGACGGGCTACTGATGGCCAAGAGCTTCAGCCTCCCCGACGAGCGTGCCGAGCAGGTGGCGGCCGTGAGCTCGGGAATGGCGAGCCTGGCCGTCGGTGCTGCCCGGCTCTTCGAGGGTGGGGCGGTGCTGCAGACGGTCATCGAGATGCAGAACGGCTACCTGCTGTTGATGAGCGTCGGCGACGGCTCGCACCTCGCCGTGCTCACCGAGGACTCCGCAGACATCGGCCAGGTCGGCTACGAGATGGCACTCCTGGTCGACCGCGTCGGCCGGATGGTCCAGGCGACCGCCCGCGTCCCGCTGAGCGGTCTCTGAAGGACCATCGGAACCTGATATGGCACTGCCGACCCAGCCGTGGACACCGGACGACGACGCGCCTGTGGCGCGCGTCGTCCGGCCTTACACGCTGACCGGGGGCCGCACCGCCCCCAAGGTCGAGCTGCCGTTCGAGGCCACGCTGCGCCGGGAGGCTGGTGGGTCGGTGCAGCCGACCGACAGCAACCTCGCCCGCATCCTCGAGGTTTGTGACAAGCGTTCGGTCGCCGAGGTGTCCGCGCACGTGCACATGCCCATCGGTGTCGTCCGGGTACTCCTGGGCGACTTGATCGAACAAGGACACGTCCGGGTTCAGGCGACCCTGACCGAAGACTCGTCACAGGACGAGCGACGAGAGCTCATCGAAAGGACCCTCCGTGGACTACGCACGCTCTAGCGCCCAGCGCTCTGCGGCGTCGACCAAGATCGTCGTCGCTGGCGGCTTCGGCGTGGGCAAGACGACCCTGGTGGGATCGGTCTCGGAGATCATGCCGCTGCGCACCGAGGCCCTGGTCACCAACGAGTCGGAGGGCGTCGACGACCTGGCGGCCGTGCCCGCCAAGGCGACGACCACCGTGGCGATGGACTTCGGCCGGATCACCTTGGCCGAGGACCTCGTGCTCTACCTGTTCGGTACGCCCGGACAGCGGCGCTTCTGGTTCATGTGGGACGACCTCTGCCTCGGCGCGATCGGCGCGATCGTGCTGGTCGACACCGCGCGCCTCGACGAGGCGTTCTCGCCGCTGGACTACTTCGAGTCCAAGGGGCTGCCGTTCATCGTGGCGGTCAACAAGTTCGAGAACAGCCAGCGCTACCCGCTCGACGAGGTCCGCAACGCGCTGGCGATCCCCGAGCACGTGCCGATGATCGAGGTGGACGCGCGGGACCGCGAATCCAGCAAGCAGGCCCTGATCCGGATCACCGAGTACTCGCTGGAGCAGCTCACCCAGTCGATGGCCGCACCGGCCTACTGAGCCGGGCGATCTAGGCGTAGCCGGCGGGAACAGCCGACGAGTGCCGTCATCGATGGTGCTTGTGCTTGCCGTGGTGCTTGCCGTGGTGCCCCGGGTGGTGGTGCCTGGGGCGGTGGTGGTGGCTGGCGCGCGGTCGGTGCCCGGCCGGCTGACCCTGGACAGCCGGGGCGGCGAGAGGCTCGGCGACCGGCGACTGGCTGGGCGTCGTCGCGGGTGGCGTGGTCGGGGTGGCGCCTGCGTCGTCGTCCGCGCCGACCGGCGACCGCTTCGCTGAGGCTGCCGCCGGAGCGCCAGGAGTTGCCGGCGACCCCGGCCACGCCGCGACTGCGAGCAGCAGCGCGAACGCCGCGGCGAGACCGACGAGCACACCGCGGGAGAGCCACACCGACGTCGTGGCGGCTGGTGGCGGCTCGCTGGCGAGCGCGCGGAGCCGGTCTGCGACCTGGGCCGCCGTGGGTCGGCGCTGCGGGTCCCGCGCCGTCATCGCCACCAGCAGCGGCCGCCAACCGGGGGGCAGCGAGGGTGGGATGTCCGGCTGCCGGCTCAGCCGGGCCAGCGCGCTCTCGACGGACGTGCCGGCGTACGCGCGCGCACCGGTCAGCCCCTCGAGCAGCACCAGCCCGAGGGCGTAGACGTCGACCGCCGGGGTCGCCGGCTCGCCCGCCACCTGCTCGGGCGCGACGTAGGCGACGGTCCCGACCAGGTGCCCGGTCCGGGTGTAGTGAGAGGTGTCGTCGACCAGCCGCGCGATACCGAAGTCGGCGAGCTTGGCGCGGCCCTCGGGGCTGACCAGCACGTTGCCGGGCTTGACGTCGCGGTGCACGATGCCCACCGAGTGGACGTGAGCCAGCGCCAGGGCCACCTCGGCGCCGAGCTCAGCGAGCCGGACCGGCGCGATCTCGGTGGCGGGGTCGGCCATCAGCTCCGCCAGCGTCGGGCCGTGCACCAGCTCGAGGACCAGGTAGGGCACGCTCCGGTCGACGCCCGCGTCGAGCACGCGCACCAGGTGCGGATGGGAGAGGCCGCCGAGCAGCCGGGCCTCGGCGACGAACCGGAGCCGCTCGGCCTGGTCGCGCGAGGAGTCGCGAAGCAGCTTCACCGCCACTTGACGCTCGAGCCGCGTGTCGGTCGCCTCGTGCACCACGGCCGCCCCGCCCTGGCCGAGCACGCCGCACAGCCGGTAGCGGTCCGCGACCACGACCTGCGGTGGGACGCCAGGGGTCGCTCCCGGCGTCGGTGGCTCGGCCAGCAGCGACGTCATGTCGACGAGGACCGTCGCCTCCGGGTCGTCCGCCACCTGGCTCCGGTGCCCGAACCGGCACCTCGGCACGCGCCGCCGATGTCGCCCAAAGGGGTGAAATCGGGCGCTGCTGAGGTATCCGTGGGCCGCCCCGGCCACTGTCTCGGCACCAGGGCCACCACTTCTGGGGCAGTCCCTGCACTTCTCGGGTGTTGCAACGCCCCAGAAGTGCAGGGATCCCAGGTGAACCTGGGATCCCGACAACCTGGGACCAGAGGCTGGCGCGGCGGGCGCGCACGAAGTCGGCGGGCGGAGGTGGCCGAGCAACCGTCGTGCACAAGGGGCCGGCGGTCGGCGGTGGTCCCGCAACCGTTATCCACGTGGAGGATGGTTACCGCCCACCCCAACCCTGGGGACGACGGTTGCCAGCCCACCGCCACCCCCAGAGGGCACGCGACGCCGACCCCGCCAAAGGGGTGAAATCACGCGCCGCGAGCGCGGCGGAGGTCAGAACTCGTAGCCGTACTCGCGCAGATCGGCCTCGAACAGCTGGCCGACCCGCGCGCGGGTCTTCTCGGTGTACACGTCGCGGTAGTCGGGCCGGCCCGGGTCGATGTTCACGCTCTTGAGGGGCTCCCACGGCAGTCCGAGATGGTCGTAGATCCGGTGCAGGTCGTCCTCGAGGCTCTCCTGGCGCCCGGTGAAGTCGGCCCGCTTCAGCTCGTTGTTGAGGAAGTCGACCTGCGGCTTGCGGAGCCGCCGGTGCTCGTCGGGGGCGCGCATCACGAACGACTCGAAGTCGGGGTGGTCGGCCACGATGCTCGCCACGAACCGGTTGCGCTGCAGGTGGTCGACGTAGCGCTCGATGCCCTGCGCCGCACCGTCGCGGAACCGCTCCATCATCCGCCACCACGACAGCATCCGCGCCCAGGGGTTGCGGACGAACCCGGCGGTCCAGTAGCCCGCCAGCCCGGGCTCGAGCTGGAGCAGCCGGTCGAGGGGGGCGTGCCGGTTGGCCGCGGAGATCCGGCGTACGTCGCCCAGCGCTGCGGTGAGCCCGTTGTCGATGGTCGACCCGCCGGTCTTCTGCACGTGCACGAAGAGGAACCGGTGCGAGTCGGAGATGAGCACCCCGACACGCTAGCGGGGACGCGCGGTCGGTCCCGCATGCAAGGCTGCGGTCGTGCGAGAGCTCGGTGACCTGGTCGTCGACCTGAGTGCCCGCGGCGACCGTGCCACAGCGGTCTACCGCGCGCTGCTCGACGCGGTGCGCAGCGGCCGGCTGGAGCCGGGGGAGCGGCTGCCACCGACGCGCACGCTGGCCATCGACCTCGGGGTCTCGCGCACCACCGTGGCCACCGCCTACGACCGGCTGGTGGCCGAGGGGTTCCTCACCGCCAGGGTCGGCGCGGGAACCTTCGTGGCCGACGGGGCGCGGCCGGTCCGGCCACCGCGGCGCGGCACCGACCTGGCTCCGCGGCCGGACTGGGACCACGAGCCGCACCCGACCAGCGGGTCTTCCGCCAAGCCCGCGCACGACTTCCGGGTCGGGATCCCCGACGCGCGGCTCTTCCCGTTCGACACCTGGCGCCGGCTGGTGACCGCGGAGCTGCGGGTCGGCGCCCACGACCTGGGGGTCTACGCCGACCCGGCGGGCCACCCTCCGCTGCGGGCGGCGATCGCTCGCCAGCTGGCGCTCTCCCGCGGGGTGACGGTCGGCCCCGAGGAGGTGCTGGTCACCAGCGGCACCCAGCAGGCCCTCGACCTGGTCACCCGGGTGTTGGTCGGCCCCGGCGACGTCGTGGCGATCGAGGAGCCCGGCTACCCGCTGGCGCGTGACGTGTTCGCGTCCTACGGCGCGAAGGTGGTGCCGGTGCCGGTCGACGACGAGGGCTTGGTGGTCGAGGCGCTCCCGGCCGCGACCCGGCTGGTGTTCACCACTCCGTCGCACCAGTTCCCGACCGGCCCGCCGCTGTCGCTCGGGCGGCGGCGCGCGCTGCTCGACTTCGCCGCGCGGCACCGGTGCGCGGTCCTGGAGGACGACTACGACAGCGAGTTCCGCTTCACCGAGCGGCCGCTGGAGACGCTGCACTCGATGGACGACGCCGGCCGGGTGCTCTACCTCGGCACGTTCTCCAAGTCGCTGGTGCCCGGGCTCCGGTTCGGCTACCTGGTGGCACCCGAACCCCTGCAGGCCGCGCTGCGCGCCGCGCTCCAGCTCAGCGTCGGCTACCTCGCCGTGCCGGAGCAGGCGGCGCTCGCGAGGTTCCTCGAGGACGGCCTGTTCGCCCGTCACCTGCGCCGGGCGCGGACGGCGTACGCCGAGCGCCGCGCGTTGGTGCTCGAGGCGATCCACGGACCGCTCGCCCCCCACCTGGAGCTGGTGCCGTGCCAGGCTGGGCTGCACGTCACCTCACTGCTGCGCGACCAGGCCGTCGACGACGCCGAGATCAGCCGCCGGGCCGCCGAGCTCGGCGTGGTGGTCGAGGCGCTGTCGTCGTACGCCGTCTCGGGCGCGCCGCGGGGGATCGTGCTCGGCTACGGCGCCGCCGATCCGGCGACGATCACGCCGGGGCTGGCGCTGCTGGCCGGGGTGCTCGGCGAGCCGTCCACGCGAGCGCTCCCGCGCCGATGAGTGCGGGACCGAGCAGGTGGGTGCCGGTCAGCGCGAGCAGCCCGAGGGTGGCGACGAAGGCGACGGCGGCGCCGCGGCGGGTCCAGCCGTGGGGGAGCAGCCGGACCGCTGCCGCGGTGCCGACGGCGTAGACCAGCGCGAACGCCCCCGTGGTCATCAGCAGCGGGGCGTTGAGCGAGAGGTCTCCCAGGGTGATGACGGCCAGCGAGGAGAGGCCACCGAGGGCGACGACCGCCAACGACCGGCGCGGGACCTCACCGGCGGTCGAGCCGTGGGCGAGCCAGCCGGGCAGCGAGCCGTCGCGGGCCAGCGCAGCACCCAGCCGCGCGCCGCCGGCGAAGTAGGCGTTGATCGCACCCACCGAGAGCAGCACCGCCACCACCGCGGTCACCGGCCGGGCGGCCTCGCCGAAGCCGAGCACCAGCAGGTCCGACAGCGGCGCCTTGCCCGGGTGGTCGCCGAGCACCGCCACCGTCGCGAAGGCGACTCCGAGGTAGAGCACGCTGATGACCAGGATCGCGATGCCGGTCGCGCGGCCGATGTCGCGGGCCGGGTCGCTGTACTCACCGCTGAGCGAGGTGACCGCCTCCCAGCCCGCGAACGCCCAGACCAGGAGCGCGGCGGCCGAGCCGACCGCGAGCCAGCCGTGCGGGGCGAACGGCGTGAGGTTGCCCAGCTCGGCGTGCGGCAGCGAGACGAGCGTGGCGGCCAGGAGCAGGCCGCCGAGCACGAACGCGATGACGAGCTGGACCCGCCCCGAGACCCGCAGGCCGAACCAGTTCATGACCGCGACGAGGCCGATGATCGCGCCCGTCGCCAGCAGCTGCGCCTGCCGACCGCCGCCGGCGCTGTCCGCGACGTAGGCACCGGCGAAGCCGGCAGCCGTGGGCGCACCGATCGGGATCGCGAAGTAGAAGCACCAGCCGACCACCGTCGCCGCGCGCGAGCCGAACGCGAGCCGCGCGTAGGTGGAGACCCCGCCGCCGTCGGGGTAGCGCGCGCCGAGCGCCGCGAAGGTGGTGGCGAGCGGGACCGAGAGCAGCAGCAGACCGGCCCACGCGAGGAGGGAGGCCGGGCCGGCCGCGCCCACCGCCAGCGCCGGCAGCGAGATCACGCCGGTCCCGAGCACGGCGCCGATGGTGAGCGCCGCGCCCTGCGGCACGTCGAGCCGGCCGCCCACGACCGCTTGGGGATCCGCCGGGGTGGTGGGGGGTGCCAGCGAGGTCATAGGTTCAGTGTGGCTGGCGGATTGGCCGAGCAGAACGGCCAATTCCCTCTCATTTGAGTGGACCAATTGCGAGGCCGTCGCGACACTGCAGGAGTCACCGGTTAACCGGTGACTCCCGCACTTCTACAGCGAAATTTCGGTGCAGAAGTGCCAAAGTCACCGGTTAACCGGTGACTCCTGCGACTGGTGGGTCTGGGCTCAGGCCAGATCGGAGATCTTCTCGATCAGCGCGGTGGTCGAGATGGCTGGCGTGCGCGGCAGGTAGACCACCTCGCACACGTCCATGAACTCGTCGAAGCGGCCGGCCCAGTCGTCGCCCATCACCAGTACGTCGGCGGCGTACTGCTCGATGTAGGCGCGCTTGAGCTCGAGGCTCTCCTCGACGAACACCTCGTCGACCGGCTTGAGGGCGCCCACGATCGCGAGCCGCTCGGCCTGGCTGAAGACCGGCTCGCGACCCTTCTTGCTCAGGTTCAGCGCGTCCGAGGAGACACCTACGACGAGCCGGTCGCCGTACGCCGCCGCGCGCTCGATGACCCGCAGGTGGCCGACGTGGAAGACGTCGAACGTGCCGAAGGTCAAGACGGTGCGAGGCATGGCCGGGATTCTCCCAGCCGCGCGGCGTCGGCGAGAATCGGCGGCGATGACCTCCACAGCGGCCGCCAGTGCCCCGCTCATCGCCGGGGATCCCGCCGCCGACGCGCTCCGGCGCGCCGGGCTGCGACGGATGCGCTCGGTCGCGCTGGGGCTCCTGGTCTTCGCCGCGGTGGTGTACGTCGCGACGCTGGACCGCGACGGCTTCGTCGGCTTCGTCAACGCCGGCGCGGAGGCCTCCATGGTCGGCGCGATCGCGGACTGGTTCGCGGTCACTGCGCTGTTCCGGCACCCGCTCGGGCTGCCGATCCCGCACACGGCGCTGATCCCGAAGCGCAAGGACGACCTCGGGCGGGGGCTGGAGGAGTTCGTGGGTGAGAACTTCCTCCAGGAGGCGATCATCCGCGACCGGATCGCAGCCGCGGCGATCTCCGGCCGGGTCGGGGCCTGGCTCGCCCAGCCGGCCAACGCGCAGCGGGTCGTCGACGAGGTGGCGGACGTGGCCGCCATCGCACTGGCCAAGGTGCGCGACGACCACATCGAGTCGCTGGTCCGCGACGCGCTCACCCCGCGGTTCCGCGAGGAGCCGATCGCTCCGCTGCTCGGCGGGCTGCTGTCCGAGGCCCTCCACGACGACCTGCACCACGGCCTGGTCGACCTCGCGCTCGAGGAGCTGCACGGCTGGCTGGTGGAGAACCCCGACACGGTCGCCGAGGTGATCGGCGAGCGCGCCCCGTGGTGGGCGCCGACCAGGCTCAACGAGGCCGTCACCGGCCGGATCCACACCGAGCTCGTCAACTGGGTCGAGGACATCCGCGACGACCCGCGCCACCGCGCTCGCCTGGCTCTCGACTCGGTGCTGACCCAGCTGGCCGACGACCTCGAGCACGACCCCGCGACCCAGGCCCGGGCCGAGGCCCTCAAGGAGCGGATCCTCGACAACCCGGCGGTCATCCGCTCGGCGATCTCGCTCTGGGACGCCCTGCGACGGGCCCTGACCACCTCGCTGCACGACCCCGACGGCGCCGTACGCCGGCGGATGCTGATGGAGGTCTCGGCCTTCGCGGACCGGCTGCACTCCGACGTCGCACTCCAGACCCGTCTCGACGGGCTGGCCGCGGACGCGGCGGTCTTCGCCGTCGACCGCTACGGCGCCGAGCTCACCGCGGTGATCACCCACACCATCGAGCGCTGGGACGGTCGCGAGGCCGCTCGCCGGATCGAGCTGCACGTCGGCCGGGACCTCCAGTTCATCCGGATCAACGGCACGGTGGTCGGTGGCCTGGTCGGCGTCGTGATCCATGCGGTCAGCGTGCTGCTCGTCTGAGTTGGGCAACCGCGTCGCCCGGATGAAACACTTGTCGGGTGAGCGACTACAACGACGTGCCGGTGGAGGACGACTCGATCAAGCTCGGGCAGTTCCTCAAGCTGGCAAACCTCATCGAGTCCGGCGGCGAGGCGAAGGCGGTCCTTGCCGGCGGCATCGTGCGGGTCAACGGCGACGTCGAGACCCGGCGCGGCCGTCAGCTCGAGCGCGGCGACGTGGTGAGCGTGGCCGCGAAGTCCGCCCGCGTCGGCGGCGAGCGCGAGTGGGAGTGAGCTCTCGGCTCAGCCGACGCCGAGCAGGTCGACCACGAACACCAGCGTCTCGCCGGGCTTGATTACCCCGCCCGCGCCCCGGTCGCCGTAGCCCAGGTGCGGCGGGATCACCAGCTGCCGGCGGCCGCCGACCTTCATGCCTTGGACGCCGGTGTCCCAGCCCTGGATCACCTGGCCCACGCCGAGGCGAAACTTCAGCGGCTCGCCCCGGTTGTAGGAGGCGTCGAACTCCTCACCGGTCGAGTGGGCGACGCCGACGTAGTGGACCTCGACGTTCTGCCCGGCCGTGGCCTCGGGGCCGTCGCCCTCGGTCAGGTCGGTGATCACCAGGTCGGTGGGCGGCTCGGGGTCGACGAAGTCGATCTCAGGCTTCTCCATCCCTCGACCCTAGACGAGTCGTCTCAGCGGCCGCCCGCCACCCGCAGCGTCGTGCCCGTGACGTACGACGCCTCGTCGCTCATCAGCCAGGCGACCGCGTCGGCGACCTCCTCCGGCTCGCCGGCCCGCTGCATCGGGATCAGGGGGGCCACGCGCTCGAGGCGGCCGGGCTCGCCGGCGTCGGCGTGGATGGAGGTGCGGATCATCCCGGGGGCGACCCCGACCACGCGGATGCCCTGGTCGGCGACCTCCTCGGCCAGGCCGAGGGTGAGCGCGTCGACGCCGGCCTTCGCCGCGGCGTACTGGACGTACTCGCCCGGAGAGCCCTTCGTCGCCGCTCCCGAGCTGATGTTGACGATGACGCCGCCATTGCCGTCGTAGGCCGTCGAGAGGGCCCGCACGGCCGCGCGGGCGACGAGGATCGCGCTGGTCAGGTTGAGGTCGACGGTCCTGCGGATCACCTCGACCGGTGTCTCCGCGAGCGGCCCGATGTGGAAGGTCGCCCCGGCGTTGTTGACGACGCCCGTCAGCGGTCCGGCCCCGGCGAACAGCGCCTCGACGCCGTCGGGGGCCAGCAGGTCGGTGCGGACCAGCGTGCACTCGCCGCCGGCCGCCTCCACGTCGGCGGCGGCCAGCTCGGCGGAGGCGTCGTCGCGGGCATAGCCGAGCACCAGGTCGTGCCCGGCCCGCGCCAGTCGGTGAGCGATGGCGGCCCCGATCCCGCGGGTGCCGCCGGTGACCAGGGTGCGGGGACGGGTCATGGGCGCATTCTCTTCGTGGGTGGCGAGTTTCGTCGGCTGACCGACGAAACTCTGCCTTGGACGACGAAACTGCGTCGTCCAAGGCAGGACTTCGTCGGTCAGCCGACGAAACTCGGGCGCGGGATCAGGTCTGGTGCACGTAGGAGTCGAGCTGGTCGCGCTCGAACTCCAGCTGGCTCATCTTGTGCTTGACCACGTCACCGATCGAGATGATCCCGACCAGCTTGCCGTCGTCGACGACCGGCACGTGCCGGATACGGCGCCTGGTCATGACCTCCATCAGGTCGTCGAGGGTCGAGCTGGGCGCGCACGTCTCCACGACCTCGGTCATGATCGCGCCGACGGTGTTGTTGACGACGGTGCCGTCGTGGTGGAGATGGCGTACGACGTCGCGCTCGCTCACGATGCCCTCGACAGTCTCGCCGTCCGAGCTGACGATCAGGGCACCGATGTTGTGCTCGGCCAGCTGGGCGATGAGCTCGCGCACGCCGGCTTCCGGGGTGATGGTGACCACGCCAGCCTCTTGCTTGGCTTTGAGCAGTTCGCCGATCTTCATCGCGACCTCCCGGGAGCGTTGGTGCCTCGACGGTAGCGAGCCGACGCGGTGTTTAACAGGGGACGGTTCATGACTCGGGATTCTCGTTGGGATCCGGGTCCTCGGAGCTCGCCGGCGCGTCGAGACCCCGCGGCCCGCGGGGCCTCAGCTCGGACACCGAGCCCGGTCCGGAGGGCGGCCAGTCGGGGTCCTCGTCATCGGCGACCGAGCCGAGGAACGAGAGCACCATGTCGTGCAGGTGGCCGTTGGTGGCGACCGCGTTGCCTCCCCAGGGCCCGTCCTCGCCGGCGAGAGAGGTGAACGTCCCCCCGGCCTCCCGGACGACGACGTCGAGCGCGGCCATGTCGTGGAGTGCCAGCTCGGGCTCGGTCGCGATGTCGACGGCGCCCTCGGCGAGCAGCATGTAGGACCAGAAGTCGCCGTAGGCGCGGGTGCGCCAGACCCGGCGCATGAGGGAGACGAAGTCGTCGCCCTGGCCGCGGTCCTCCCACCCTCGCAGCGAGGAGTACGACAGCGAGGCGTCCTCGAGCCGGCGTACGTCGGAGACGTGGCACTGGGTCGCCTTCAGCAGCGAGCGCCCGGTCCAGGCGCCGGCGCCGGACGATGCCCACCAGCGCCGCTGCAGCTGCGGCGCGGACACCACGCCCAGCACCACCTCGTCGTCGACGGCCAGCGCGATGAGGGTCGCCCAGACTGGAACGCCTCGCACGAAGTTCTTGGTGCCGTCGATCGGGTCCACGATCCAGCGCCGCTGGCTGTGCCCCGTCGAGCCCTGCTCCTCGCCCGTCACCGCGTCGCGCGAGCGCACCCGCGACAGGGTGCGCCGGATGGCCTCCTCGACCGCCTCGTCGGCGTCCGTCACCGGGGTGAGGTCGGGCTTGGACATGACGTGCAGGTCCATGGCCTTGAACCGGGCGGTCGTCAGGGAGTCGGCGTCGTCGGCGAGCACGTGCGCCAGGCGGAGGTCGTCGGTGTAGTCCGCCACGGGCCTCACCCTATGCTGCGCGGGACGAAATGCCGGGGCGGCACCCAGGTGAACCATTCGCGCCGAGAGATCGTGAGACAGGACATGTGGGAGATCAACGGGCTGCCTCTGCACCCGCTCGTCGTACACGCTGCCGTGGTCCTCGGACCCATCGCCGTGCTCGCGGCGCTGGCCTACGTCGGCCTGCCCCGGCACCGCGACCTGCTCCGCTGGGTAGCCGTGGTCGCCGTGCTGCTCGCCACGGCGAGCGTGTGGGCCGCCTATCTCACGGGCAACAACTTCTTCTCCCACGGCGGGTTCGACCACTTCTCGCAGAAGATCCAGGACCGGATCGCCACCCACCAGGGCTATGCCCGGATCCTCCGCTGGATGACCTCCGGCTTCGCGGTGGTCACCGTCGTCGCGGCGTGGCTGCACGACCGGACCGGAGCGGCGCGGATCGTGCTGAACCTGCTGGTGGTCGTGGGCGCGATCCTGACCCTGGTCTGGATCGCCCTCACCGGCGAGGCCGGCGCCCGCGCGGTCTGGGGCACGTAGCGGCCCTCACGCCGATTCGTCTGTGACCCGCCCCTGCGGATCACAGGTCGGACCGCAGACGAATCGGTCAGTACGCCGGCTCGCTGCGCGCGGTGAGCAGCCGCCGGAACGACGCCACCCGGTCGGGGTCGGCCTGTCCGGCCGCGACCGCGTCGTCCAGGGCGCACTCGGGCTCGTCGGTGCCGTGCGTGCAGCCGCGCGGACAGTCCTCGGTCAGCTCGTCGAGGTCGGGGAAGGCCTCGATCAGGTCCTCGGGGCGCACGTGCGCAAGGCCGAACGACCTGATCCCCGGGGTATCGATAATCCAGCCGCCGCCGGACGACTCGGGCAGGGGGAGCAGGTAGGCCGAGGTGGAGGTGTGCCGGCCGCGCCCGGTCACCGCGTTGACCACGCCGACCTCGCGATCGGCGTGCGGCACCAGGGCGTTGACCAGGGTCGACTTGCCGACGCCGCTCGAGCCGAGCAGCACGCTGGTTCGCGCCGCCAGCCGCTCGGTGAGCTCGGTCAGGTCGCCACCGCGTCGGGTGACGACCCACGGCACGCCCAGGGACCGGTAGGTCGCGAGCAGCTGGTCCGGTGGGGCCAGGTCGGCCTTGGTCAGGCAGAGCAGCGGCGCCATCCCCGCGTCGTAGGCCGCCACCAGGGCACGGTCGATCAGCCGCGGCTGGGGCTCGGGGTCGGCGACGGCGGTCACCACGACCAGCTGGTCGGCGTTCGCCACGATCACCCGCTCGACCGGGTCGTCGTCCTCGGCCGTGCGTCGCAGCGTGGTGAGCCGTTCGTTGACCTCGACGATGCGCGCCAGCGACCCTTCGTCGCCCGACACGTCGCCCTCCACCTTGACCCGGTCACCCACGACCACACCGCGGCGACCCAGCGGCCGCGCCTTCATGGCGGTCACGACCTGGCCGTCGACCAGCACCGTGAACCGGCCGCGGTCGACCGTGACTACGACGCCCTCAGCGGCGTCGTCGTAGCTCGGGCGCTCCTTGGTGCGGGGCCGGGTCCGGCGGCGGGGACGGTCGTAGTGCTCGACGTCCTGGTCGGAGTACCGGCCGGTCGGCATCAGAACAGTCCAGACCAACGGGTCGCGAAGTCGGGAAAGGTCTTGCCGGTCGTCTCGATGTTCTCGACCCGGACGTCCGCGACGGCCGCTCCGATGATGACCCCGGCGTGCGCCATCCGGTGGTCGGCGTAGGTGTGGAAGACCCCGCCGTGCATCGGAGCCGGCCGGATCGTCAGGCCGTCGGGCCGCTCGTCGACGTCGGCCCCGAGGCTGCTGAGCTCGGTCGCCAGCGCAGCCAGGCGGTCGGTCTCGTGCCTGCGGATGTGGGCGATCCCGCGCAGGTGGCTGGGCCCGGCTGCGAGCGCGCACATGGCGGCCACTGCCGGGGTCAGCTCACCGTGGTCGTGGAGGTCGACGTCGACCCCCTCGAGCCGCGGCGGGCCGACCACGGTCAGCCCCGCGTCGTCGAGGGTGACCGTGCAGCCCATCAGCTGCAGGATGTCGCGGAGCGCGTCACCGGCCTGCGTCGTCGCGGCGGGCCAGTCGCGGACCGTCACCCGGCCGCCGGTGACCGCCGCGAGGGCGAGGAACGGCGCGGCGTTGGACAGGTCCGGCTCGATGAGGTGGTCGACGGGCTTGACCACGCCCGGCGCCACCGTCCAGCGGTTCGCCTCGGAGTCGTCGACCTCGACGCCGTGCTCGCGCAGGATCGCCACGGTCATGTCGATGTGGGGGAGCGAGGGCACCGGCTTGCCGTCGTGGCGGACGTCGACCCCCTCGTCGTAGCGGGCGCCCGCGAGCAGCAGCGCCGAGACGAACTGCGAGGACGCCGACGCGTCGACCACGACCAGGCCGCCCCGGACGGCTCCGGTGCCTCGGATCCGGAACGGCAGCGCGCCGCGACCCTCGTCGTCGACCTCGACGCCGAGGGTGCGCAGCGCGGCGAGGACCTCACTGATCGGGCGGGTGCGCATGTGCGGGTCGCCGTCGAAGGAGACCGTTCCGTTGGACAGTCCGGCCGCCGGGGGCACGAACCGCATCACCGTGCCGGCCAGCCCGCAGTCGACCTCGGCGTCGGCGTCGAACCGGCCGGGGGTCACCCGCCAGTCCTCGCCGGAGGTGTCGACCTGCGAGCCGAGGCCGGTCAGCGCGGCGGCCATCAGCAGGGTGTCGCGGGACCGCAGCGCGCGACGTACGACGGACGGCCCGTCGGCCAGCGCCGCCAGCAGCAGCGCGCGGTTGGTCAGCGACTTGCTCCCCGGCAGGGAGACGACCCGGTCCACCGGTCCGGAGGCCAGGGGAGCGGGCCAGGCGGTCTCGACGCCGGAGCCCAACTCAGGTGACCTTGGCCTTGGCCAGCGCGGCCTCGCGGCGCGCGGAGCGGGCCAGGTGCCGGGCCTCACGGCGGGCGTCCTTGGCGACCCGGCGGGTCCGCCACACGAGGCCGGGCTGGCCCTCGGTGTCACCGGCCGCGATGATCAGGCCGCCCAGCATCGAGACGTTCTTGAAGAAGTGGATGCGCTGCTGGGCCCGCGTGGCGGGGTCCTTCTCCTCCCAGAACCGGTGCCCCGCGGCCGTGGTCGGCACCAGCGAGACGGCCAGCGCCGCCGCCGAGAGGCGGGGCGCCTTGCCGGCGGCGAGCGCGGCACCGGCGACGATCTGCAGACCGCCGTTGAGCCGCGCCAGCGTGGCCGGGTCCGAGGGCAGCATCGGGACCGCCTTCTGGAGCAGCGGCACCAGCCGGTCGGTCACCGCGGACGCGCGGGGCGCGAGCTGGTCGGGGTTGCGGACGGCGTTGAAGCCGCCGACCAGGAACATGGAGGCGAGCATCGGACGCGCGAACACCCTGCTGATGGCCATGGCTTTAGTCAAACACGTCCCCGGCGCGACCGCGCGGGTGGCGGGGGCGGTCGCCTCGCGAGCCAGGACCAGCGAGCCCCGCTCAGCCCAGGCTGACGTGCGTGGTGTTGTCCGCCATCGCGGTGTCGTGGAGCCCGGCGCCCGGAGCGGCCGTAATGGTCAGTGTCGTCGGGCCGACCAGGCCGAGCCCTGCCGCGACCAGCCGCAGCGTCCCAGCACCGGTGATCCGGCAGGTGGCGCTGTTGACACCGAGCAGCGTGCAGCGTGGGTCGAGGTTCAGGCTGGCCGACAAGCGGTCGCCGGTGACCGTGACCGTCCCGGGCTGGCCGGGGGCCAGGCCGCCGACGTCGACGGTGACCAGCGCGGCGGGCCCGGCACCGGCCTTCGCGGCGCTGACGCGCATGTCGACCGCGGTCGGGTCCGGCGTGGGCGTGGGCGTCGGGGTCGGGCCGTGCGTCGGTCCCGAGGTGGGGCCGTGCGTCGGTCCCGAGGTGGGGCCGTGCGTGGGCTCGTGCGTGGGCTCGTGGGTCGGTGCGCCGCTGGGCTGCGCCGTGGGGCCGGCAGTCGGCTCCGCGGTCCCGGACGCGCCGGCCGACGAGGCGGTGTACTCAGCAGGCCGGCCCGGATGGGGGGGCTTGCGGGACTTGTCGGACGGCAGGCTCACGGGCGGCGGCAGCTGGGCGGGCGCGTCGGCGACGTTGTTGCGGTCACTTCCGCCGTCGGGCCCGGTGCCCACGAGACCAGTGCCGCCGATGACGAGCGCGGTGACCGCGAGCCCGGCCGCCGCCGTACCGGCCAGCACCTTCCCCGGCCCGGTGCGGAGGAACTCAGCCACCGACGCGAGCACGGACGCCGCCGCCGGGACCGGCGCGTCGGCGAGGTACGCCGCGGCGGCGCCGCCCAGCAACAGCGGTGCGAGCAGCCCCCTCAGGTCCGTGTCGACCTCGACCAGCTCGAGGTAGATGGCCGTGCACGGCCGGCAGCACTCGAGGTGCGCCGAGACGCGGGCCGCCTCCCGGGGGGAGAGCCCGGCCCTGATGTAGGCGCCGAGGTTCGCGCGGGTGGCCTGACACACCGTGCGGGGCTCGCCGACGTCGTGCACGTGCATCGACACGAACGCCTGGCGCAGCCCCTCGCGGGCGCGGTGCGCGAGCTGCGAGACGGCGTTTGGCGTCAGGCCGAGCAACGGTGCCACCTCGGCGGGTCGCTGGCCCTCGACCTCGGTGTGCCAGAGCACGAGCTGCCAGCGCTCCGGCAGCGACGCGAACGCACGGGCCGCGGCCGCGGACTCGAAGCCGGCGACCGCCGTGTCGCTGAACGGCAGACCGGCGTCGAGGACGGTGTCGTCGTCGATGGGTCTGGTGCGCGAGAGCGAGCGGTGCCGGTCGACGTCGAGCCGGCGTACGGCGGTGAGCAGGTAGGGACGGAACGCCAGGTCCGGCCCCTCGCCTCGCACCAGGACCGGCAGCACCTTGGCGAACGCCTCGGCGACGAGGTCCTCGGCGTCCCCGTCGCGGGCCAGCGTGCGGGCCAGGCGGCGCGCGGCCGCCACGTGCCGCTCGAAGAGCACGCCGTAGGCATCCGTGTCGCCACCGCGGACCGCGGCGATCAACGTCGCGTCGTCGCGCTCGTCGAGCACCCCCGTGGTGGCCGTCACGAAGTGACAACGGGGCAGGGCGCAAACAATCACGTGCGGCCGGGCATTCACCCTGCGGTCCAGACCACCCCGGGACGTCGTCGAGATCCGCGTAAGAGGCGAGCGGCTCGGCCGTTCCTCCACTGCACCGACCGACAGGCCGGCGGCGGACCAGGGGGAGAAACCAATGGGTATGGGGATACCCGGGGTCTGGACCGCTGCCGGCCAGGTCGATGCGCTCACCGGGCTGGCGCCGCTCGGTCACCTCAGGGCCGCGATGTGGGAGGCCCTGATGGTGGGCGAGCGGATGCCACTGGCAGTCGTCGTGACCGACCTCCCGCCCCCGGCGAGGTCGCTCGAGCACCCGGTCGAGCTGGCCAGGCGGCTCACCCTCGCGGGGGCGATGGCGCAGACGGCGTTCAGGTCGGCGCTCGCGGTCGGCCGGCTCGGTGTACGCCGCGTCGGTGTCCTCAGCGGCCGCGACTCCGACTTGCTCGCCCGCGCCGACCTGCTCGCGCGCATGGTCTGCGACCTGCCCGGCACGGTGCGGGTCGCTCCGGTGGCAGGAAGCCCGGAGGTCGCCGACTGGCTGCTCCGTGAGCTCTGCCGCTGACCCTGCCGCTGACCCCGCCGCTGACCCCGCCGCTGACCCCGCCGACGACCTTGCGCTGACGCTGCGTCCCGGGCCGGTCATAGGGTGTCGGTATGTGCGGCCGCTACGCCTCCAGCCGGCGACCCGAGGACCTGATCGAGGAGTTCGAGGTCGTCGACAACCGGGTGCCCCAGCCGCTGGCACCCGACTACAACGTGGCCCCGACCAAGGAGGTCTACGCGGTCGTCGAGCGGCCCCCCTCGAAGGAGTCGGAGGAGCAGCCGCAGCGCCAGCTGCGCACGCTGACCTGGGGGCTGGTGCCGTCGTGGGCCAAGGACCCCAAGATCGGCAGCCGGATGATCAACGCCCGGATGGAGACCGTGGCGGAGAAGCCGGCCTACCGCCGGGCGCTCGCCGCCCGCCGGTGCCTGCTGCCGGCCGACGGCTACTTCGAGTGGTATCCCACCGAGGAGAAGACCAAGGCCGGCAAGCCGAAGAAGCAGCCGTTCTTCATCCACCCCAAGGACGGCAGCACGCTGGCCATGGCCGGCCTCTACGAGATCTGGCGCGACCCCGCCAAGGACGAGGACGCCGACGACCGGTTCCTGTGGACCTGCACGGTGATCACGACCGACGCTCCCGACGACCTCGGCCGGATCCACGACCGGATGCCGCTGATGGTCGAGCGCGAGCGCTGGGCGGCCTGGCTCGACCCGCGCACCGACAAGGACACCGTCCTCGACCTGCTCGTCCCCGCCGCGCCCGGCCGGCTGGAGGCCTACCCCGTGTCCCTCGCGGTCAACACGGTCAAGAACAACGGGCCCGAGCTCGTCGAGCCGCTGGACCTCTCGTGAGCCCACGGTGACCGACCACCGCAGCATCGACACCCCGCACGGTGAAGCGCGCCTCCACGTACGCAGGGCCCGCTCCCCGTTCGTCACGCTGCTGCTCAGCCACGGCGCCGGCGGGGGCATCGAGGCCCGCGACCTGCAGGCGCTGGCCAAGGGGCTCCCTGGCCAGGGTGCCAGCGTCATCCTGCTCGAGCAGCCGTGGCGGGTGGCCGGCCGGAAGGTCGCCACCCCTCCGCCGACGCTCGACGCCGCGCTGCACGCGGCAGCGAGGTCGCTGCGGGTGCGCACCCCGATCGTCGTGGGCGGCCGCTCCGCCGGCGCCCGCTCCGCGGCGAGGTCGGCCGCGGCGCTGGGTGCGGCCGGCTGTCTCGCGCTGTCCTTCCCGCTGCACCCGCCCGGCCGACCGGAGAAGTCCCGGCTCGAGGAGCTGCGCGGGGCCGGCGTACCGACCCTGGTCATCCAGGGCGAGCACGACACCATGGGCCGCCCCGAGGAGTTCCCCGGCGACCTCGACCACGTCGACTTCGCGGTGGTGCCCGGCGGCGACCACGGCCTGCGGGCGCCCCGGTCGGCCGGGATCACCGAGGCCGAGGCGATGGGGATCGTCCTCGAGTCGACGCTGGAGTGGCTCGTCCGGGAGATCGCAGGGCCTCGGTCCTGAGCCGGGGGAATGACGGTGGTCATCCGCCTGTTGGACCAGTCGTGATCGCGCTGCTGGAGCCGCCCGCCGCCCGCGTAGGCTGGACGGCGATGACCGAGAGCCCTGACCTGCACGCGCCCGACGACCTGTCGGCCCTGGAGCCGACCGACGACGCCGAGCTCGACGCCCCCCTCGACGTGGTCGATCTCGCCACGGAGACCGATGACGAGCGGGCCGCCCGGTTCGAGGCCGATGCTCTGCCGTTCCTCGACCAGCTCTACTCGGCCGCGATGCGGATGACGCGCAACCCCGCCGACGCCGAGGACCTGGTCCAGGAGACGTTCGCGAAGGCGTTCTCGTCGTTCCACCAGTTCCGCCCGGGCACCAACCTCAAGGCGTGGCTCTACCGGATCCTGACCAACACCTTCATCAACAACTACCGCAAGAAGCAGCGCCAGCCGCAGCAGTCGATGTCCGAGGACGTCGAGGACTGGCAGCTGGCCCGCGCCGAGTCGCACTCGTCGTCCGGGCTGAAGTCGGCGGAGATGGAGGCCCTGGAGCACCTGCCCGACTCCCAGGTCAAGGACGCGCTGCAGCGGCTCCCCGAGGAGTTCCGGCTCGCGGTCTACCTCGCGGACGTCGAGGGGTTCGCCTACAAGGAGATCGCGGAGATCATGGAGACGCCGATCGGCACCGTGATGTCTCGGCTCCATCGCGGACGGCGCCAGCTTCGTGACATGCTGGCCGACTACGTCCGGGTCAATGACCTGACGCCGGCCGGCCGCACGTCCGGGAGCGAGGGGAGAGACTCGTGAGCCACGACCACGGACAGGACCCGTCGGCTGCCGAGTGCGCCGACTTCCTCGACCAGATCGTCTACTTCATCGACAACGAGCTCGACGCCGCCGACTGCGCGGTGGTCCGGGCCCACCTCGACACCTGCAACCCGTGCCTGGAGAAGTACGACCTCCAGCGCACCGTGAAGTCCATCGTCGCCCGCTCCTGCTCCGAGGCCGCGCCCGAGGAGCTGCGCCAGCGTGTCCGGCTCCGGATCCGCGAGGTCCAGGTCCGCATCACCGACGCCTGAGGCGCCCTCGGACCGTCCACCCTCCGCTCTGCCCGCTCCCGGGATAGTCCCCGACGTTTCTCAGGCGGGCGAGGCTGACCGCCGGTGCGGAACGTCGGGGGACTATCGCCCTGCTGCCGTGCGTCGACCTCGCGATCACTCGATGGTGCGGGTCGCTCACCAGCGGCTGACCCTGGCCAGGGTCAGCGCCCGCGACTCCACGAACGGCTCGTTCTGGTCATAGAGCCACGGCCGGCCGATCCACAAGAACGCGTCGGCGTACCTGCTCGCCAGCTCCACGGTCTCCTGCGGCAGCCCCCACCGTGGGTCGTCGAAGTCGTAGGTCGGCGGGATGCCGAGGGCGACGCAGGGCCCTGGGTCCTGCTGGCTCTCGCAGACCCGGGCGTTGTCGGGGTCCGGGGCGTGGTAGTCGCCGAAGACGAACCCCTTGCCGTTCGACGAGGTGTTGACCACGAAGTGCTTGTCCTCGATGCCTTGGTCGGCGAGCGCGCGTACGACGTCGGCGCCGCGCTGGACCTCGTCGACGGTCGGGGAGTAGTGCGTCGTGTTGAGCGCGATGCCGCGCGCGTACTGCACGCCGTCCTGGATCGCGATCCGGGTGGCAGCTCCCACCCCGCCCTGCGACCCGATCGGCCAGTCGGCGGCGCCGACGTCGATGTAGACCGACGTGTTCGGGAGCGCCGAGAGCACCTTCGAGGCGTAGGCGATCAGGTCGGAAGGAGCGCGCGAGCCGTGTGGCGCGCAAAGCGCGAACGGCCCGTCCGGCTGCAGGATGAGCGCGGCGTGGGTGTCACCCACCGCGTCGGCGAACCGGTCGATCCAGTCCCGGTACGACGCGCCCTCGGCAGCGGTCGGCAGCCGGCGGCACGCCTCGTCCTCCCAGGGATGCATCCGGAAGATCGACATCTGCACCAGCGCGTCCGGGGAGCCGGCCTGCTGGAGCGACGAGGCGATGTAGCCGCGGACCTTCTCGCCGATCTCGGCGTTGGAGATCCAGCCGCCGAACCACTTGGCCTTCGGGGCCAGCGCGATCTTGCCGAGGAGGGTCCTGGTCTCGCCCGAGGCCCGCGCGTACGGCGCCCACGCCATCTCGCCGTCGCCCTCGTAGACGCCCCACGGCCGCCCGGCCAGCGGGTTGTCGGCCGCGATCTGCTTCAGCCGCTGCTCGTGGAGCCACGCCGACGTGCGGCGGAGCGGAGGACCGGCGTGCCGGACCTTCGAGACAACCGGTGCTTCCGAGGCCGGCGCCGGCGCAGAGGTCGCCTGGGTCGCCGAGGTCGTCGGTGCCTCGGGTCCCGCGGTCCCGGCCGATGACCCGTCGCCATTGCCCGAGCAGCCACCGAGCAGCGCGCTCAGCACCACTGCAATGGCGAGCGCAGACGCCACGAGCCCCAGCCGCTGGCTGGGGCTCGGTGCAGTCAACGCTCTACCGCTCGGGTCAGGCGTTGGGGCGCTTGCCGTGGTTGGCGGCCTTCTTCTTGCGGCCGCGGCGCTTGCGTCCGGTCTTGCCCATGGTGACCTCCTGGTCGAATCGATCGTCCCAGTCTCCCAGCGGGCGGCGCCCGCCGCGAAATCCCCGGTCAGCGCGGCCTCTGCTCCTGGTGCCCCCAGGACCCTACGGATGGACGCGAGACAGGAACCGGGCGGCGTCCACGACCACCCGGGTGACCTCGCCGGATGCGACGACCCTGCCGTCGGCGGTCTGTCGGGCGGCCACCGTGAACCGGCGCAGCCGCCCGTCGGCGTACGCCGTCTCCGCCGTCACCTCGACCTCGGCGCCGACCGGGCTGGCGGCGACGTGCTCGAGCTGGACGCGGGTGCCGACCGACGTCTCACCCTCTTCGAGCGACGGCTCGAGCTCGGCGCAGGTGGCCGCCTCGCACCAGGCCAGCAGCCGGGGCGTTGCGAGCACCGGCAGGCTGCCGGAGCCGAGCGCCTCTGCGGTGTCGTCGTCGGTCACGGTGAACCGCAGGCTCGTCATGCCAGCTCCAACCGGTAGACGACCAGCTGCACACCCGGAAGGGGCGACCAGTCCCGCTCCGGGCAGCGGAGGAAGCCGAGCCGCTGGTAGAGCCGGTGTGCTGGCGCCGTGCCGTGGGTGTTGGTGGAGAGCACCACGGCGCCGGCGCCCTCCTCGCGGAACCGGTCGAGCACGTGCCGCACCAGCGCCTCGCCGACCCCCTGGCCCTGCGCCTGCGGCGCCACCGCCAGCATCCGGAACTCGCCCTCGTCGGCGCGCGCGACCTCCCGCAAGGGTGATCCGGCGCGACAGATCGTCACGGTGCCGAGCACTTCACGGTCGTCCGGGCCGACGGCGACCCACAGCTCGGCCTCGAGGTCACGGGCCGCGGCGTTGGCGAGGTGCTCGGCGTAGGACGCGGAGGAGTCGTTGAGCTGCGGCTGGTAGGCCGCGACCGTGATGGTGCCGATGACGTCGTAGTCCTCGGGCTTGGCCCGTCGCAGGTGCATGAGGCTAGATCCCGAAGGTGGCGCGCGGGTAGCCCGCCTCGACGTCGGTGATGACGTTGACGAGGTAGGGGACCCCGCTGTCGAAGGCCCGGTCGATCGCCGGCCCGACCTCCTTCGGGTCGGTGACGGTCTCGCCGGCGCCGCCGAGGGCGGTCACCACCGCGTCGTACGGCGTCCGCGGGGCGAGGTCTGCGATCACGTCGTAGCCGTAGAGCATCTGCATGGGCCCCTTCTCCAGGGCCCAGGCGGAGTTGTTGCCCATCACCATGACCACCGGCAGGTTGTGCCGGACCATCGTGTCGACGTCCATGAGCGAGAAGCCGGCGGCGCCGTCACCGAGCAACAGCACGACCTGCGACGACGGACGGGCGAGCCGGGCCGCGATGGCTGCGCCGGGGCCAGCGCCGAGGCAGCCGTAGGGTCCCGGGTCGAGCCAGCCACCCGGCCGCTTGGGCTCGACGAACTTGCCCGCGAAGCTGACGAAGTCGCCGCCGTCGCCGATCACGACGGCATCGTCCGCGAGGCGCGGGACCAGCTCACCGTAGATCCGCGCCGGGTGGATCGGGTCGGCCTCGGCACCGAGGAGCTCGGTGTCGCGCGCGGTGGCCGCGGCGACGGTGTCCGCGAGCGTGGCCCGCCATGCCGACCAGTCCGGCTTCGCGCCGCGCTCGACGGCGGCCTGCAGCCCGTCGAACACGGCGGTCAGGTCTCCGGACACCGACGCGGCGAGCTCGGCGTGGGTCGCGACCTGGCCGGGGGAGTCGGCGACGTGTACGACGCGGGCCGGGACGCTCCCCTCCTCCTTGCCGCCGAACACGCCGTAGCCGAGGCGGAAGTCCAGCGGAGTGCCGACGACCACGACGAGGTCGGCGCCCGCCAGAGCCACGCTGCGTGCCTTGGTGACCAGCAGCTCGTAGCCCCCCGGCACGATGCCCCGGCCCATGCCGTTGGTCAGCGTCGGGAGCCCGAGGTCCTGCACGAACCTGAGCGCGGCCTCCTCCGCGCCGTCGGCCCACACGTCGGTGCCCAGGATCAGGACCGGCTGCCGCGCCTGGGCGAGCAGCCCTGCGATCGTGGTCAGGGAGTCGCCGTCCGGCTCGAGCCGCTGGCGCTGCGGCGCCTCGGGCGCGGGTCCGGAGGCGGAGTTGAAGAACTCGTCCATCGGCACGTCGACGAACGCCGGGCCGCGGTGCGGGCTGCGAGCGGCCACGAACGCCTCGTCCATCCCGGTCAAGATCTCGCCCGCGGTCGGGATCGTGCGGGCCAGCTTGGACACCGACTCGACGATCGGCGGCTGGTCGAGCTCCTGCAGGCTGCCGCTGCCCCAGCGGTTCTGTGGTGCCCGGCCGCCGACCACGACCATCGGCGATCCCGCGAACTGCGCCTGCGCGATCGCGCTGATCCCGTTGGTGACTCCCGGTCCGGCGGTGAGCACCGCCAGCCCCGGCACCCGGGTCAGCTTGCCGGTGGCCTCCGCGGCGAACGCGGCGGTCTGCTCGTGGCGTACGTCGAGCAGCCGCATGGGGGGCTCGGCCTGCACCGCGCCGTCGTACATCGGGAACACGTGTGCCCCCGACAACGTGAACATGGTCTCGACGCCGTGCGCTCGCGCGACGGCCACGGCGAGCTGGCCGCTGTGGCCCTCGATGGAGTTGCTCATGACGTCACTCTCGCAGGAGCGAGGTCACCGGGGCTGGGCGGCCCGGAGGTACTGCGGGTTGCTGGCGCGCAGCGCGTCCACCACGACCAGGAGCAGGTCGGGCCGGACCTCCGGTGGCCTCGGGCCGAGCGCGAGCTGGAGGTAGAGCGAGCGCAGGAAGGCCTCGGCGTTGCCGCCGCGCAGGTGCGGGTCGCGGTCGTCGTAGGACGCCCGCGCGGTCGCGCTGGCCGCCAGGCGGGCGATCCAGGGCTCGAGCACACGCAGCGAGACGATGTTGCGGCGCAGCACCGCCATGGTCGCCGCAGCCAGCCGGTCGGGCTCGCCGTTGGTGAACAACCGGTCGACCGGCAGCAGCACCCGGTCGGCGATCACGTCGAGGACCACGGTGAGCTCGTTGGTGGCGACGTGGGGCGACTGCGCGAGCGTGGCCAGCGAGTCGGCGCCGTGGGCCACCGCGTGCGCCCAGCCCTTGTCGGGCACGAAGCCGCGCAGGTCGCGCTCGCGGAGCAGCCAGGTGGCGAGCCGGTCGCCCCACTCGAGCACCTTGCTGCCGGGCACGAGCGGCCGCTGGTTGTCGCGCGCTATGCACTCGCCGAGGATCAGCGCCGAGAAGCTGCGCCGGAAGACCGAGTCGGTGTCCTTCTCGCCGAGCCCGACACCGAGCCCGGTCGCCATCCCGTCGCCAAGGCCGGCCAGCAGGTCGTCGTAGACCCCGCGGGAGACCCACGTCGCGAGCGTGGGGTACGCCGTCCCGTCACGCGTCTCGGGGTCGGTATCGCCCAGCATCCGGGTCAGCTCGGCGGTCAGATCGCCGAGGGGCCGGTCCGAAGGGACGGCCAGCCCGGAAGCTGCTACCTGCTTCCAGTACTGCCCCGACATGGTTGCCATCTTGCCAAAGCATGCCGTGTCGCCCGCGTCGAGGGCAGTCTTGTTTTGCCCTCCAAAACGTGCTTGCAGGACAGCTTGCAGTAAGGCCCAGGGCCCGACCCCTACGCTGACCTGCGTGGCGTCCATGATCGAGCTGGTCCGCGCCCACACGGACCTCGACGCCGACGATGTCGCCTGGCTGCAGCTGCTGCAGGCCGACTGGCAGATCATCGCCGACCTCAGCTTCGCCGACCTGGTGCTGTGGCTCCCGGACAGGGAGGGTACCGGCTTCTGGGCCGGCGGCCAGATGCGGCCGACCACCGGCCCCACGGCGTACGTCGACGACATCGTGGGCACCTTCGTGGCCGCCGGCCGGCGGCCGCACCTCGACATCGCCTACGCCGAGGGCCGGCTGGTGCGCGAGGGCGACCCGGAGTGGCGCGACGACGTGCCGGTGCGGTCGGAGACCATCCCGGTCCGCCGCGGGCAGCGGGTGATCGCGGTGGTCGGCCGCAACACCAACCTGCTCGGCGTACGCACTCCGAGCCGGCTCGAGCTCTCCTACCTGCAGACCGCGGCGGACCTGACCCAGATGATCGCCGGCGGCCACTTCCCGGTACCTGGCCAGCGCAGCGACCACGCCGACACCCCCCGGGTCGGCGACGGCTTCCTGCGTGTCGACGAGCAGGGGCGCGTCGTCTACGCGAGCCCCAACGCGCTGTCGGTCTACCGGCGGCTGGGGCACTCCGGCGACCTCGACGGGCTGCGGCTCAGCGAGGTGACCCGGGAGCTGGTCCCGTCCCGGCTGCGGCCGGACGAGGAAACGCTCAGCGCGGTGCTCGGTGGGCGCGCCAACCGGGACGCCGAGATCGGCACCGACTCCGCATCCCTGATCCTGCGCGCGATCCCGCTGCGACCCCATGGCCGGCTGATCGGCGCGCTGGTGCTGGTCCGCGACGTCACCGACCTCCGCCGGCGTGACCGCGAGCTCGTCACGAAGGACGCGACGATCCGCGAGATCCACCACCGGGTGAAGAACAACCTGCAGACGGTCGCCGCGCTGCTGCGCCTTCAGGCCCGCCGGATGGACAGTCCTGACGCCAAGGCCGCGCTCGAGGAGGCGGTCCGCCGGGTGGGCTCGATCGCGATCGTGCACGAGACGCTGAGCCAGGTCGTCGAGGAGAGCGTGGAGTTCGACGACGTCGCCGACCGGCTGGGCCGGATGGTCGCCGACGTGGGCTCCCTGGGCGGCCTGCGGGTGCGTCGGGAGGGGTCGTTCGGGGTGCTGCCCTCCGAGACCGCCACCACGGTCGCGATGGCGCTGACCGAGCTGCTGCAGAACGCAGTCGAGCACGGCTACCCGAGCGCCGACGGCGCCGTGGGCACCATCCTGGTCACCGCCCAGCACACGCCCGCCGCCCTGACTTTCACCGTCGACGACGACGGCCAGGGCCTCCCACCCGACTTCGACCTCGCCGGCTCGAGCACCCTGGGCCTGACCATCGTCGGCACCCTCGTCGAGTCCGAGCTCGGCGGCCGCCTCACCCTCGGCCCGACCCCCTCAGGCCGTGGCACCAGAGCAGAGATCACCGTCCCGCTGGGGCGGTGACGACGGACCACCCGGCAGCAGCGGAGCTGCGGCCACCGCGGCGGTGACCCTTCAACCGGTGAGCTGCCGTGAGGGGTTGACCCGCCACGGCGCCTTGGGCGTGTTGGCGAGGACACGCGGGCTGGCGGTGGGTCCTGAACGGGTTTCGGCGTCCGCGGCGTTGAGAGGTCACCGCCACCCGGGCCGGGGAGGCGGCCGCGCGCGGCCGCCGTCAAGCGGGAACGGCAAGCGAGGCCGGTAAGCGAGGCCGGCAAGCGGGTGGGTAGCGGTTCGTTGCGAGCGCGCCGAACACGCTGAAAGCTAGGCAGTACGGACGCGGGCTCGGGCGTTGCGGCGCTTCAGGGCGCGGCGCTCGTCCTCGCTGAGTCCACCCCAGACGCCGTGGTCCTGCCCCGCCTCGAGGGCCCACTGCAGGCACTGCTCGCGCACCTCGCAGCGACGGCACACCTGCTTGGCCTCCTCGATCTGGAGGATGGCCGGACCGGTGTTGCCGATCGGGAAGAACAGTTCCGGGTCCTCATCGAGGCACGCGGAACGGTGGCGCCAATCCATGGCTGGGGTTTCCTTCTCTCCATACATTCTGGGGCGGACACGGTTCCGGGCCGGGCAATTTCGGCGGCCCGAGCATGGTGCCGGTTGGGGTTGGGGGCTGCTCGCTGGGCCCACACGGCGGGCACACAACGGCCACGGCAGGACGACCGCCCTACCGTGTACCCCCAGCGTGCCGAGAATTGGACCGTTACACAAGAGCAATCTCGGGTCTGGTGGATCACAACCCCCCGAGCCCGCCTGAGCGCGCGGTTGTCGTCAGGTCATCGACAGGTGCCGCTCAGCCCCTCCTCAGGTGCGGCCGGGACGCTCGGACCGCTGCGACTAGGCTCCCAGCGTGACCGAGGAGACCCCGGCCCGGCCGCCGGCGAGCCTGGTGGCCGCCGCGGTCCTGGTGGGCTGCGAGGGGGCGTTCCTGGTCGTCCTTGCGGTGCTCGAGGTGGTCGCCACCACCGCTGCCCGTGCCACCCTGGCCCTGACGACGGGGCTGTTCTTCGCCGTCGTGGGCGCGGGGCTGGCCTTCTGCGCGGTGGGGCTGCTCCGCGCGAGGTCGTGGGCCCGCGGACCCGTGGTCGCTATCGAGCTGATCGGGCTGCTGCTCTCGTTCAGCTTCTGGGGCGGTGCGACCACGCTCGGCGCCATCGTGATCCTGCTGGTGTGCCTGGCTGCGCTGGTCGGCGTGCTGCACCCGGCCTCGACCCGCGCGCTGGCCGCCGACGAGAGCTAGCGGTCGCCCGGCGGCGGCGGTTCGTCGAGCGAGGTCCGCAGCTGCTCGAGGGTGCGCGAGAGCAGCCTCGAGACGTGCATCTGGGAGACGCCGATCTCCTCGGCGATCTGCGACTGGGTCATGTTCTTGAAGAACCGCAGCAGCAGGATGCGCTTCTCGCGCGCACCGAGCTGGTCGAGCAGCGGCTTGATCGACTCCCGGATCTCGACGTGCTCGAGGTTCTCGTCGTCGACACCGATCGCGTCGAGCATGGCTCCGGGGCCGTCCTCGTCGCTCTCCCCGGCGTCCAGCGACAAGGTGGAGTAGGCGTTGCTCGACTCGATCCCCTCCAGGATCTCCTCGACGGTGCACCCGATCCGCTCTGCGAGCTCGCGCGCCGTGGGGGAGCGGCCCAGGCTCTGGGTCAGCTCGGCGCTCGACGTGCCGATCTGCATGCGCAGCTCCTGCAGCCGACGGGGCACCCGGATCGCCCACCCCTTGTCGCGGAAGTAGCGCTTGATCTCGCCGATGATCGTCGGAGTGGCGTACGTCGAGAACTCGACCCCGCGGTCGAGGTCGAACCGGTCGATGGCCTTGATCAGCCCGATCGTGCCCACCTGGACCAGGTCCTCGAGGGGCTCGCCGCGGTTGCGGAAGCGCCGGGCGCAGTGCTCCACGAGCGGGAGGTGCAGGTGGACCAACCCCTCGCGAGCCTCCTCGTGGCTCGCCTCGGGAGTCGTCTCGTCGCGCAGCTGCGCGAACAGCTCGGCACTTCTCCGCCGGGTGGCCTCCAGCCCGCCGGACGCGTCCGAGGCGTCGTCCTTCGTCGGGTCAGCAGACATGTCAGCCAGTCATGTCAGGGGCGGGTTCCTGGAGCGCCGATCGCATCGAGAAGGTGATCGTCAGCCGGCGGTCGTCGGTCGACGCCGAAGCCTTGGTGGCCAACGTGTTGAGTACCTGCCAGGCGAAGCTGTCCTCGTCGGGAGGCGTGGCCTGCTGCGACGGGACGCGCACCTGGATGGTGAGCTCGCCCGGCCTCATGAAGAACTCGCACACCAGGTCGGAGCCCGGCTCGGCCTCGGGCAGCAGGAGGGCGCTGGCCTCGCCCACCGCCATCCGCAGGTCCTCGATGTCGTCGAGGGTGAAGTCCAGACGAGCCGCGAGCCCGGCCGAGGTCGTGCGCAGCACCGCGACGTAGGCGCCGTCGGCTGGGAGCCGGAGCTCGACGTCGGCGCGCGTGTCAGAGGCGGGTCCGGGCAGGGACATGCTGCTCAGTCCTTCTGGTGGGGTCGTGGTTGGAGCGTAGACCACGAGACGGGGGGTTCAGACCCGCCAGTCATGGGCGCCGTCCGCCGGGAGCTCGGCCCGTTCGGCGGCTCGCAGCAGCCCGATCCGCTCGATCCAGGTCATCCCGTCCGACCACGCGCAGCGCAAGGAGATGTGCCCGTCCGGCTCCTGAACGGTCAGAAGCACCACCGCCCCGCACACCACCTCATCCGGCTCCAGCTGCTGCTTGACCCCGAGCTCATCGATCACCGGCCCGAGCTGCCGTCGTTGCGTCAACGCAACCACTTCTTCCCGTGTCATCCGCCCCAGTTCTCTCAGCAGTGACACGGTTCCCGCGGGAGGGTGGCCTCATGCGTCAGGCCGGAACTGCATCCTCCCCAAGCTCCGAGCGCAGCTGGTCGATGATCCGCTTCAGCAGACGGGAGGCCTGCATCTGCGTCACGCCGAGCTCGTCGCCGATCTCCTGCTGGGTGCGGTCCTCGACGAACCGCAGGTAGAGGATCTTACGGTCTCGGGCGCTGAGGTGGCGCACCGCAGGGCCGAGCAGGAGCCGGGCTTCGAGCGCACGCTCGTCGCCGTTGGGCTCGGCGGCGAGCTGGTCCACCGCCGGCCGGCCGTCCTCGGTGACGGGGACGTCGAGGGAGACCGGGCGGAAGCACCCCTCCGCCTGCAGCGCCTCGGACACGTCCGCGACGGGCAGGTCGAGCTGCTCGGCGATCCGTCCGGCCGACGGGGGAGCCCCGTGCTCCTCGCCGCGGTGGTAGGCGTGGATCACCTTCGACTGGATCTCCTGGACCCGCCGGGGCGGACGGATCGTCCACCCCTGGTCACGGAAGTGCCGCTTGATCTCACCGGAGATGGTCGGGACCGCGTAGGTGAGGAAGTCGCGGTTCTGGTCCACGTCGAACTTCTGCGCCGCACGGACCAGGGCCATGCACGCGACCTGTTCGAGGTCCTCCACGGGCACCGACCGGTTGCGGTAGCGGTGCGCGATCGCGTGCGCCACTCCGATGTTGAGCACGATGACCTGGTCGATGACCTGGTCACGCCTCTTGCCTGTCAGTTTCGAGGCCTCCTTGAGGAGGCGAGCAGTCTCCTCACGCCTGATTGCACGTGACGGGGCCTCGTCCAGCGTCGAGATCGTCATGGATAGCCCCTCCCCGGACGCGGGAGGTGGGAAACCTCAAAAGGCTCCAAACGGCCCGATTGCACCCCTTGGGGTGAAATCGCAGGCGGCTGGGTCAGGGAGGCCCATACGTCTGGTGCCCGCTACGAGCGGTCCGGAAACGCCTCCGGGCCCGGCCGTTGTGGCCGGGCCCGGAGGGCGTGGAGCGGGTGCAGCAAGCCGCCGGTCAGCCCTGCTTGGTCTCCTTGAAGATGCGGTCGATCTCGTCGATCTTGTCGAGCAGCTGCTGCGCCACGTCGGCGTCCAGGGAGCCCTTGGTGCCGCTGGCGCCAGCGAGCTTGGTCGCCTCGTTGACCAGCGTGTGCAGCTCGGGGTACTTCTCGAAGTGCGGGGGCTTGAAGTAGTCGGTCCACAGCACCCACAGGTGGTGCTTGACCAGCTCGGAGCGCTGCTCCTTGATGATCAGTGCCCGGGTGCGGAAGTCGGGGTCGTCGTTGTCGGCGACCTTCTTGATGATGGCCGCGATGGACTCGGCCTCGATGCGGGCCTGGGCGGGGTCGTAGACGCCACAGGGCAGGTCGCAGTGGGCAGAGACCTCGATGGTGGGCGCGAAGATTCGTCGGAACATGCCTGTCCTTCCGGTGGTCGGTAGGGGTGTCGATACGTCGTGGCTTGCGACACTACTCGTCGTGCCTGGCAGCGACGGACCGGTACCCGGGGGTCGAGAGCCGACACCCCGGTGGGGCCTCGCGCGGGTGGTGAACCGCTCGATGCTGCCCACGCTCCGTCCCGGTGACCGGCTGCTGCTCAGCTACCGCCGTGCGCCCCGTCCGGGCGCGATCGTGGTCGCCCGGCTGCCCGGCGGCGTACTGGCGACGAAGCGGGCGGTGGAGCGGCGCCCGACCGAGCTCGGCGAGCCGGGCTGGTGGCTGCTGAGCGACAACCCGGCCGAGGGCTCGGACTCGCGTCACCACGGCGCGATCGCGGAGGACGACGTGGTCGCGGTGGTCGTCAGGCGGATCTGGCCGCCGCGGCGCGGAGCCGCTGTGCCAGACTCGACCGGTGCCTGACCCCACCCACTCTCAGGCCAGCCATCCCCACGCTGGCGATCCGGTCTTCGACCTGCACGTGGGCGGCAAGATGGAGGTACGGTCCACGGTCGGCCTCGGGAGCCGCGACGACCTGTCCCTGGCCTACACGCCGGGTGTGGCCCGCGTGTGCGAGGCGATCGCTGAGGACCCCGCACTGGCCCGCCACTACACGTGGGTCCCCAACACGGTCGCCGTGGTCACCGACGGCACCGCGGTCCTCGGGCTGGGTGACATCGGCCCGGCCGCGGCGATGCCGGTGATGGAGGGCAAGGCGGTGCTGTTCAAGGCGTTCGGTGGCGTCGACGCCGTGCCGATCTGCCTCGACACCACCGACGTCGAGGAGATCATCGAGACGGTGGCGCGGCTGGCGCCGTCGTTCGGCGGCATCAACCTCGAGGACATCTCCGCGCCACGCTGCTTCGAGATCGAGGACCGGCTCAAGGAGCTCCTCGACATCCCGGTCTTCCACGACGACCAGCACGGCACCGCGGTCGTCGCGCTCGCGGCGCTCACCAACGCGCTGCGGCTGACCGGTCGCAGCACCGAGTCGACCCGGGTGGTGATCTCCGGGGCCGGGGCCGCGGGGGTCGCGGTCGCCAAGATCCTGCTGGAGGCGGGCATCAAGGACCTCGCGGTGACCGACCGCAAGGGGGTGCTGCACTCCTCGCGCGGCGACCTCACCCCGGTCAAGAGGGGGCTCGCCGCCCTCACCGCCGACCAGACCGACCGCAGCGGCACCCTCGCCGATGTGCTGGCGGGTGCGGACGTCTACATCGGCGTCTCGGGCGGCACCGTGCCCGAGGAGGACGTCGCGCGGATGGCACCGGAGTCGATCATCTTCGGCCTCGCGAACCCGACGCCGGAGGTGCACCCCGACGTCGCGCACAAGTACGCGCGGATCGTGGCCACCGGCCGCTCCGACTTCCCCAACCAGATCAACAACGTGCTCGCGTTCCCCGGCATCTTCCGCGGCGCCTTCGACGTGCACGCCACCGCGATCACCGAGGGGATGAAGCTGGCCGCCGCCACCGCGCTCGCCGGCCTCGTCGGCGACGATCTCGCCGAGGACCTGATCGTCCCCTCGCCGTTCGACCCACGGGTCGGCCCGGCGGTCTCGTCCGCCGTGGCCGAGGCCGCACGCGCCGACGGGGTCGCCCGCGCATGATCTCGGCACCGCTGGAGCCTTCCCTCAGCTGACCTTCGCCGCCACGGCCTCGACCTCGATCCGCCACTTCGGATCCAGCAGCTGCTGGACGACCACGGTGCGGCAGGCGACGTGGCTGCCCAGGTGCTCGCGGATCAGGGCCACGTTGGCGGCGTCGTCGGCGGCCGAGGCGAGGTAGAACCGCAGCTGCACCAGGTCGGCGTAGGTCATGTCGGCGGCCGCGAGCGCTGTCTTGAGGTGCTTCCACACCAGCCGGGCCTGGCCGCCGAAGTCGGGTGGCATGCTCCGGCCGTCGGCCCCATAGCCGTTGAGCCCGCTGATGTAGAGCGTCCGGGCGCCGGGTGGCACCTCGACCGCGTGGGCGTACCCGGCGTACGGCGGGAAGATGGCCTTCGGGTTGTGCGTCGTGATGCGGCTCATGGAGTGGAGTCTGTCCGGCATCGCTAGCGTGGACCACGTGTTCGCCGTCTACGCCGCCTCGTTCAGCTCCGACGACCCGCTGACCGGCCTCGAGGTCGGCGAGCGGCCCGACCCGGACGTCCCCGAGGGCTGGACGACGATCACCGTCAAGGCCGCCTCCCTCAACCACCACGACCTGTTCTCGCTGCGCGGCATCGGGCTCAAGCAGGAGCAGCTGCCGATGATCCTCGGCACCGACGCGGCCGGGCTCGACGAGGACGGCAACGAGGTGGTCGTGCACGGGGTGATCAGCAGCCCCGGCTGGACGGGCGACGAGACGTTCGACCCGAGACGGTCGCTGCTGTCCGAGCGGCACCAGGGCGCGATGGCCGAGCGGGTCGCCGTGCCGCGCCGCAACGTCGTGCCGAAGCCGGCGTCGCTGTCGTTCGCCGAGGCGGCGTGCCTGCCGACGGCGTGGCTCACGGCCTACCGGATGCTGTTCACCCGTGGCGGCCTGCGGCCGGGGGAGACTGTGCTGGTGCAGGGCGCCGGAGGAGGTGTGGCCACGGCGGCCATCGTGCTCGCCCGCGCGGCCGGCCTGCGGGTGCTCGTGACCAGCCGCGACGAGCACAAGCGCGCCAAGGCGCTCGAGATCGGTGCGCATGAGGCCTTCGAGTCCGGTGCCCGGCTCCCGGAGAAGGCCGACGCGGTCATCGAGACGGTGGGGAAGGCGACCTGGTCCCACTCGGTCCGCTCGCTCCGGCCGGGCGGGCGGATCATCACCTCCGGGACGACGTCCGGCCCGGACCTCGACGACGCTGAGCTGACCCGGACCTTCTTCCTCCAGCTGTCGGTGATCGGCTCGACGATGGGCACCCGTGACGAGCTGGCCGCCCTGGTGACGATGCTCGACGCGACGGGCGTGCGGCCGCTCATCGACCGCGAGCTGCCGATGGACCAGGCCCGCGAGGGGTTCGCCGCCATGGCCGAGGGCGAGGTCTTCGGCAAGATCGTGTTCGTCCGCTGATGGCCAGCCACCTGCTCACCGGGGCCGGCTCCGGGATCGGCGCCGTCGTCGCCGAGCGGCTGCTCGAGCGCGGCGACGCGCTCTGCGTGCTCGCCCGCTCGACCGAGCGCGCCCACGACCTGCGCGCGGACCTCCCCGACGCGACCGTCCTGGTCGCCGACCTGGCCGACCCGGCCGCCGTCGAGGCGGTCGCCGACCAGCTCCCCGAGTCGCTCGACTCGGTGATCCACGCCGCGGGCGTCGTGGACCTCGGCCCGGTCTCCGACCTGACGACCCAGGCGTGGCAGGAGCAGCTGGCCGTCAACCTGCTCGCCCCTGCCGCGCTGACCAGGCTCTGCCTGCCGGCCGTGCGCGCCGCCCGCGGCACCGTCGTCTTCGTCAACTCCGGCGCCGGCCTGGTCGCGCACCCGCAGTGGTCGGCGTACGCCGCCTCGAAGTTCGGCCTCCGCGCCCTGGCCGACTCGCTGCGGGCCGAGGAGCAGCAGTACGGCGTCCGCGTCACCACGGTCTACCCCGGCCGGACCGCCACGGCGATGCAGCAGAAGGTGCACCGGCAGGAGGGCAGGGACTACGACCCGTCGGAGTGGATCGACCCCGACACGGTCGTGCAGGCGATCCTGCACGTGCTGGACCTGCCCAGCGACGCGACGATCAGCGACCTGAGCATCAGGCCCCGCTAGCCGGCCACGGGCGCCGGCACGCGAGGGGTGAAGTCGGCGTCCGGTCCCGACGTCGTCGGGTTGTCGGTGAAGAACGTGGCGTCCGGGAGCCGGAGCACGGTGCGCATCCGGACCCGCACCCACGGGGGCCCGCCGAGCATGGTGCGCGGGATCCGCAGGGTCACCCGGTCGGCGGCGTAGTCGATCCGGTGGTCGATCCCGGGCATCTGCACCCACTCGCCCTGGACGTCCTGGTAGACCGTGCCCTGCCGGTGGCCGGCGCCCGCCTCGAGGATGAACCACGAGGTGACACCGGCGGTGTGGACGTCGACGTAGAACCACTGGATGCCGATGCGCTGCAGGTCGTCGAGGACCATTCGGGTGCCGACGGCGTGGGTGCCGTGCGTGACGCGCGCTCGCAGCACGTCGGCCGCCGGCTGGTCGGCGGGCTGGTAGCCCACGGTGATGTCGGAGAAGGTCCAGACGTCACCCGGCCCGTCGTGCAGCACCAGGGAGTGCGCGAGCGAACGGGGGCTGCTCGTCGCAGGCGCTCGGCCCGCACTCGGGGCTGCTGACCCCGCGACCACCAGAAGGGCCGCCGCGGCGACCCACATGCCTCTCATCCCGGCCTCCTGCTGACGAGACTAGGTCGCGGTGAGCCCGGGCAGAAGGGCACAAGGTCCAGGGAGAGCGCCTGGTCAGGCCTTCTCAAGCAGGAAGATCCGCCGCCGGCGCCGGTCGCCGATGCGCTGCTGGTACCTGCGGTAGCCGGCGTAGACCGGGCCGGAGCTGGCCAGAACCCGCGCGAACTCGGCCTCGGTCGCGGGTCGCGCGACGACCTCGATGGTGCGGTCGCGGTAGCGCAGCTTCGCGTGCGGGTCCGCCTCGAGGTTGAGCACCCACGACGGGGTGGCGGGCTGGCCGAAGTTGGTGCCGAGCAGCGCCAGCGTGTCGTCGATCGGCACCGAGATCAGGTGCGAGGTCCGGGGATGACCCGACCTGCGCCCCGTTGTGGTCAGATCGAGCACCGGGAGCCCCGCGAGCAGCTCGGGCACCGTGGTGCGACCTCGGGTCAGCCGCTGCACGAGGTCGTCGAGGTGGCGCAGCAGCTTGGAGAACAGCCACGCGCCGGACCGGGTGGCGCCGAAGGCCTTCATCGCGCGCTGGAACCAGTTGGGGCGTGGGATCTCATACGACAGTTCGCTGGCGAGGCTCACGTCCGCACCCCGCTACATCTTGAACGGCGCCGGCACCAGCAGCTCGACGTTGCGGTCCTCGATGCGGCCGCGCCGCCCGTCCTGGCCGTGGGGCGACTTGCCGTCCTGCCAGTCGTTCGCGCCGAGCTCACGTGAGAGCGACGCCAGCTCGAGGGGGGACTTCGGGTGCTTGCCGTAGGACGTCGGGCCGGCGTGGTCGATGAGCGTGCCGAACACCGACAGCGTGCCGTTGCGATTGTCGACGATCTCCACGGTCCGTGCCTGCTGTGGCCAGTCGATGTGCGCGGCCGTGTTGACCTCCCAGAACCCACCGGGCACCTTGGCGTGCTTCGACCGCGCGTACGGCGTCACCGTGTTGCGGTGGGTGTGCCCGTTGACCCAGAGCACGACGTTGGGGAAGCGCAGCAGCACGTCGAGGATCGCCGGCCCGAGAACTCGGCCGGGGCCGGTGTTGTTGTCCATCGTCCCGAGCGTGTGGTGGGAGAAGATCACGAAGAGCCGGTCGTGCTTGCCGCCCTTGACGACGTGGCCGGACTCGTCGAGGTAGTGCCGGCTCCCGGCCCTCAGCTTCGAGGTGAGCCACGCGAGCTGGGCCTCGTCGATCGAACCCTCCGAGCCGCCGTAGGGGTTGCAGGTGTCGAGGACGATCCCGCGGACCCGTCCCTTGCCGAAGGTGTAGTAGGCGTTGCCCGTGGCGACGTTCCAGGCGGTGTAGCCGTGGCCGAGCGGCGCACCGGAGGTGTGGAAGTACTCCCCGATGGTCTCGGTGCGCGAGAGGGGCCGGCGGTTGGGGTCCGCGGTCACCTGCCGCGACGGCCCCCCGAACAGCGTCTGCAGCCCCTGTGGGTCGTTGCTCACCAGCTGGCTCGCGAGCTGGCCGACGTTGGTGCCGGGGGGCAGGTCGATGATCTTGGTCGAGCCCGTGGCGATCTGGCCGATCAGCGGGTTCGACGGCACGTTGCCCTGGACCAGCCCGTCGTGGTTGCCGAACACCGAGAGCCAGGGCATGCCGAGCCCCTTGGCGTTGAACGGCTTGCGGCAGGCGTCGAGCAGCCCGGGCAGCTTCGGGAAGCCGGCCTGGCTGATGCGCAGGTCCGCTGGCTGCCCGGGCGGTGGGCCGTCGGGGTGCCAGTAGCGGACGTCGTAGACGGTCTGGTCGGCCACGCCTTCGTACTTGGTCAGGTCACCGGAGTCGGGGGTGACCGGCGCACCGTCCAGGATGTCGATCTGCCAGCGCAGCTCGTTGAACTGCGTGTTGTCGACGTTGTCGCCGGTCGTGACCGTGAACGCCAGGGGCAGGCCGGTCGCGGGGCCACCGCGGACCGAGCGCAGGGCCCGGACCGTTGCCTCGGCGACGTGGGTGGTGAGCATCTCCTGTGCCCGGTAGGCGCCCTGGAAGGGCAGCACCGCGGCGTACGGCGAGTCGAAGTCGTCGTAGCGGTCGATGAACTCCACCCGGGCCGGTGACTGCGCGTCCAGCAGGTGCATGTCGGTGAGCTGGCCGAGCGCGATCACCGGGCGCGGGCGCGCCGGACCGGGACGCCGGGCGTGCTTCATCAGCTCGTCGCGGACCAGGTAGGGCTCGCCGGGGCCGACCACGATCTTCTGGTAGCCGTGCTTGCCCTTTCGGCCGCGGATCAGTGTCTCCGCGAGCGTGGTGCCGCGGGTACGGGGACCCGCGCCGCGCGCCAGCGCCGGGTCGAGCGCACCCGCGCCGACCACGAGGCCGCCGGCGACGCCGGCGCCGAGCACGGTTCGCCGGGATACCGGACCGTCGACCTCGTCGGGCTGCTCGTCGTACTGCTCCGGCATGTCGGCTCCCTCGCGCGCTGTGACGGCGCTCCGCCGCCCGCAGGCTCCCCGGCGAAGCATGTGGGCGTCAGTAACTCACGTCGAGGCGGGCGGTGGGAAGGGACCTCCGGGACTTGACGCTCAACTCCGCGACTGCCAGTTGAGCGCGCCCACCAGCACCATCCGGAGCTGGGTGCGTGCGGTCTCGATGATCTGCTTCTCGCGCACCGGCTGGCCGGCGACGACCATGAACTGCTCGGCCGTCGCCACCATCGCGGTCACGATCAGGTTGGACAGGACGCGCAGGTCCTCGGCCGACCACGAGCCGGTGCCGGTCAGCCGGGCCAGGTCGGTTGCGAGCTCGCGCTCGCACAGCTCGATCTCGTGGCGGATGGCCTCGCGGACCGACTGCGGGCCGGCCGCGCGCTCGCGGGCGATGAACAAGAAGTGCGACCGCTTGTTGCGCACATGCTCGAAGAGCACCTCCACCGACCGGTCCACGATGTCGGCGTAGGAGGGGTCGCCCCGGCGGATGTCGCGGAGCATGGCCCGCAGCGAGACGAACGACTCGTCGACCAGGGCGAGGCCGAGCGCCTCGATGGAGTCGAAGTGCCGGTAGAAGGCGGTCGGCACGATCCCGACCTCCTTGGCGACCTGCCGCAGCGAGAGGGCGACCAGCGAGGAGTCCTCGCAGAGGCCCAGCGCGGCGTCCAGGATCGACCGACGGGTGCGCTCCTTGCGCTCACCGCGGGTCTCGGTCACCCGCCCATGCTAGTCCGTGCACATGTGTTCACCCTCACGCCTGCGGGCTGTTGACCGTGCCCGCGGTAGCCCTCAGAGTTCCAGTGTACAAACGTACACCGAAACTTTCACAGCGAAGGAGGGCATCCGATGGGTCTCACCAGCACCATCCTCCGCTCGCGGGCGGTCGCGGCGCTCACCTCGCCGCAGGGCGTGGACCGCTACCTCGAGCAGGTCAACCCGATGTGGGCGGCCCACGAGGTCCGGGCCCGCATCGTCGAGGTGCACCGCGAGGTCGACGTGCCCGGCCACCCGCCGGTCGCGACGATCACCCTGCAGCCCACCTCGACCTGGCGCGGCCACCGCGCCGGACAGCACGTCCAGCTCGGCGTCGAGGTCGACGGTGCCCGGCGTGCGACGCGGGTCTTCACGATCTCCAGCCCCGACTCGCGTCCCGGCGAGCGGTTCACGATCACGTTGCGCGCCAACCCGGCCGGGATCGTTTCCCGCTTCCTCGCCGAGCGCGCGACACCCGGCACGATGGTGCACCTCTCGCAGGCGCAGGGGGAGTTCGTGCTGCCCGACCGGGTGCCCGAGCACGTGCTCTTCGTCTCCGGCGGCTCCGGCATCACGCCGGTGATGTCGATGCTGCGCTCCCTGCAGCGCCGCACGCACCGCGGCCGGGTCACGTTCGTCCACTACGCGCAGAGCCCCCAGCACCAGATCTTCGCGGCGGAGCTCGATGAGATCCGCCGCTCCGGCCACGGGATCGACGTGCACCTGCTGCACCCGGAACTCGGCGACCCGAACCTGTCCCCGGCCTTCCTCGAGCGGCTGGTGCCCGGCTACCGAGACCTCCCGACCTGGGCCTGCGGCCCGGCGCCGCTCATCGAGGCGGTGCGCGCGGCGTACGACGGCTCCGAGTCGCTCAGGGTCGAGTACTTCCAGCCGCCGCGCACGACCGGCACCTCGGCCGAGGGCGACGTCGCATTCGCCCGGGCCGGGCTGGAGGCGCCCAACACCGGCGTCCCGCTGCTCGAGCAGGCCGAGGCCCTCGGTCTGAAGCCCGAGTTCGGCTGCCGGATGGGCATCTGCTTCAGCTGCACCGCCTTGAAGAGGGCCGGCGTCGTGCGCAACGTCCTGACCGGCGAGGAGTCCTCCGACCAGGAGGAGGAGATCCGCATCTGCGTCAACGCACCTGTGGGCAGCTGCGTGGTCGACCTCTAGGCACCCAACCCTCCTGGCACCCCCGCTGACCCGTCAGAAAGTGACGGCGAGCGCAGCGAGCCACGTCACTTTGTGACGGGTCAGGGGACCTGGCACCCAAGCCGACCTTCCATACCAACTCGATCACAAGGACCCAACGAAAGGCTCCGCAGTGAACGCAACCAAGACCACCAAGATGAAGCACAACACCACGTCGCTGACCGACGAGCAGCTCGAGAAGTTCGGCGAGGAGCTCGACGCGATCCGCCAGCGCGTCCTGGCCGAGCTCGGTGAGGAGGACGCGGCGTACATCCGCAACGTCGTCAAGCGTCGCCAGCAGTTCGAGGTGGCGGGCCGGGCGCTGTTCTACCTGCCGCCGGCGTGGCCGCTCGCGGTCGCCTGCCTGAGCGTCTCCAAGATCCTCGACAACATGGAGATCGGGCACAACGTCATGCACGGCCAGTACGACTGGATGGGCGACCCCGGCCTCAACTCGCGGATGTACGACTGGGACACCATGTGCCCCGGCGAGCAGTGGAAGTACAGCCACAACTACATCCACCACACCTACACCAACATCCTCGGCAAGGACCGCGACATCGGCTACGGCATCCTGCGGATGGACGAGGACCAGCGGTGGCGGCCGAAGTATCTCGGCAACCCGGTCTACGCCCTGCTGCTGATGCTGTTCTTCGAGTGGGGCGTTGCCTTGCACGACCTCGAGGTCGAGAACATCGTGGCGGGCAAGCGGAAGCTCTCGGACAACAAGCCGCTCTACCCGGGGCTGATCCGCAAGATCCGCAACCAGACGCTCAAGGACTACCTGCTGTTCCCGGCGCTGACCGGCCCGCTGTTCCCGATGACCCTGGCCGGCAACGCCGCGGCCAACCTGGTCCGCAACATCTGGGCGTTCAACATCATCTTCTGCGGCCACTTCCCGGCCGGCGTGGCGACGTTCTCGCAGGAGGAGTGCGAGGACGAGACCCGCGGGCACTGGTACTACCGGCAGCTGCTCGGCTCGGCCAACATCACCGGCGGCGGGCTGTTCCACGTCATGTCGGGCAACCTGTCGCACCAGATCGAGCACCACCTGTTCCCGGACCTGCCGGCCCGGCGCTACCCGGAGCTCTCCGTCGAGGTGCGCGAGATCTGCGAGCGCTACGGCCTGCAGTACAACACCGGCCGGCTGTCCAAGCAGCTGTTCAGCGTGGCAGCCAAGATCTGCCGGATGGCGCTGCCGGACCGGGCCTCGAAGCGGACGTCGCCCGCGGCTGTGACCGACGACGCGTTGGCGGCCTGAGCGATCCGGGCGACACTGGGGTCATGACCGAGGAGAACGGCGACAAGCTGTCGGGCGCCGAGATCGGGAAGGACGCCGTCCAGTCGACGATCGAGGCGGCGGCCACGACCGTGGGTGAGGTGGCCACCATCCTCACCAGGGCGGTCCGCGACGTCGTCACCGCGGTCGGCGACTTCGCCACGGAAGTGTTCGAGATCCGGGACTCCTCCCGCAAGGCGGCGGGGGACAGCGGGCCGGCCGACGTGCCGATCCCCGAGGTCGAGGACCAGGTGGACGACCAGGTCGAGGACTGAGCCCGCCGTCACCGTGCGTCGAGCAGGCGCACCAGCCGCTGCGGAGCGCAGAACCGGTAGCTCTCCGTGACCAGCTCGGCCACCTCGTCCCAGTCGGTGTCGTCGTCGAGCACCATCCCCACGACCGTCGGTGACCAGGGCGGCTTGTAGAACGGGTGCCCCGCGTGCACCAGCGCCAGCAGCTCGTCGCCGGAGGCACGGAAGACGAGCACGGCGGTGGGCTCGCTGATGCCGGTGACCTCGCGGTACGACGACGCGTAGCCTTCCTGCGCAACGAGGACGTGCGCGAAGCTCTTGGCCCGGATCCGCCACCGGACGCCCGTCCAGGCGTCCTCCTCGACCGCCTCGGGAAGCGCCAGCGCGATCTTCGCCAGCCGCGCGACGACTTCGCCGGCGGGCTCGATCCGGGGCGTCCTCAGCACGACCCGAGTCTGGCAAACGTCGCCGACAAGTGGCCGGCGCGGAGCCTAGAGGAGCGCCTTGGTCGTGTTGCATCACTTCGCCCAGATAGGGCTACGTCACGAGTGCACGGATCAGCCGAATTGAGTGCCTGGTGCTCAGAGCGCCTCAGGACGTCATACCGATGGTGCCTTGTCTGAGCGTGGCGAGGTATGACGTCCTGTGCCCCCTGGCGTCCTCGCGGATCTGCCGCGAACCCGACGGCATGCGTGTCTCTCGCCGCTCATCGCTCTGGCAGGAACATCCATCCAGCCGTGCGCTTCGTCGCCCATGTCGGCGATAGCCTCGGTTTGTGTCCGCCAAGTCAGATCGTCGGGCCGATCGTGATGCGGTCGCTGCCTATCACGAAGAGCAGTTAGGCGACCTCGTACGTCATGTGAAGCTGGCCATCGAAGGCTTTGAGGCCGGGGAGCTCGACGCCTTCCAAGTCGACGCTGTCGTCTTTCAGTACTCCCGAGCAGCGAAGGAACTCTGGAAGTTCTGCAACCTGGGGCAGGTCGAGTTCGCTGCGCGAGTCGTCCGGGAAGAGCCCCCCAGCGACTGGTGGGATCGCGGGGCGCCACGAAGACGGTGAGGTCGCCCTTGAGTGAAGGCTTGTGCTATCTGAGGCCCTACTGGAGCGCCGCGCCGGGCCGGCACGACAGCGCGTCACATCGCCGCCTGTCGGACGCACGGATCGGCCG
>Ga0268264_10000268_pt1 | contig 91477 bp, 88 predicted proteins | sample KBSSwiS32_FD_190357 | JGI IMG/M metagenome (GOLD analysis project Ga0268264, IMG submission 190357) | Switchgrass rhizosphere microbial communities from Kellogg Biological Station, Michigan, USA - KBS Switchgrass S3-2 (SPAdes) (version 2) | ecosystem: Host-associated > Plants > Roots >... | reverse complement strand
CGACCGGATCCCAATTGACCTCGCTTTCCTTGCGATAGACCATCCCAGCTTCGAACAGATCGAGGAAGAGCGCCTGCTCCTGGCCGTAATAGGCCGGGTCGCAGGTCGCGAACTCGCGGCTCCAGTCGAGCGCAAAGCCGATTTGTTTGAGCTGTTCGCGCATCGCCCGGATATTTGCCCAGGTCCACTCGCCGGGGTGGACGTTGCGCTCCATGGCCGCATTTTCGGCCGGCATTCCGAACGCGTCCCAGCCCATGGGATGAAGCACTTCGTGACCCTGCATGCGCCGGTAGCGCGCGATCACGTCGCCCATCGTGTAGTTGCGGACGTGGCCCATGTGGATGCGCCCCGACGGATAGGGAAACATCTCGAGGACGTACGTCTTGGGCTTGGCGCTGGAGCTATCCGCCTCGAAGCAGCGCTGCTCTTCCCAGCGCGCCTGCCAGCGGCGGTCCGCCTCGCTCGGGTCGAAACGCCCGGTCATCGTCCCGGCGCTTACCCCCGGACAGCGGCTCGGCGAAGGTCGCGGGCCCTGGTGAGGATGATGTCTTCGAGCTTCTGAACCGTCGCGGCGGTCACCGGCGCGTCGACCCAGGCGCCATTCTGGTAGACTTGGCGGGAAGCAGCGACCCGGAGTGCATCGGCGCGCAGGTCCTGGTCGAGGACTGCCACGGTGAGCTTGACCCGCTCGCCCGGCGCCTTCGGGTTGGCGTACCAATCGGTAATGATCACGCCGCTGCTCGAGTCAGCCTGAAGCAGGGGCGCGAAGGATACGGTATCGACCGCCGCGCGCCACAAATAGCTGTTGACCCCGATCGTGGTGATCTTCGACGGTGCAAGCTGGGTTGGAAGATTGCGGTTGCGCGCGCAGCCTGGTGTCGCGAGCATCAGGACGATGAGGGAGGCAGCGGCGGTGTGCAGACGGGGCATCGGCGATCCTTGGCAGGGGGAAAATCGGTCCAGCCGCGTTATAGATGGTCAAGCCCCACCCGCAAGCATGTCCCGTTCAAGGCCGATTCTGTGTTGAGTCGGCAACAGGGGCCGACTGAATCGATTCCGCTCATGGAACCTTCAGGTGCGAGTGGCTATATCGACTCGTGAACAGGGAGTTGTTCGTTTTGTTAACGGCTCGCGCATCGAAGACAGCCAAGCTGGTTGCGGCCATCGCCGCAGCCGGTCTCGTCCTGTCTCCGGCGTTCGCGACCAGCAGCCCGGCTCCCGCCAAGAAGCGTCCGTCGGCGATCGCCGTTAGCTTCGATCCGATTTCATCGTTTACGCCCGCCAATGGCGACCCTCGCCTGGCTGCGGCGTTCGCGAATAAGCCCCTGTCGCTGACCGATTTCAAATTCACACCTGCTGCCGCCAAGGGCCGCCCGTCACAGCTGCGCGTCGCGATTCGCGCGCGCGTCGGCACTCAAGCCCCGGCAGATGCGACTCCGGCGCTCGCGGCGCTCACGCCGGCCAGCTATAAGCTCGGCGTGGCGGTGGGCTGGAAGCAGTTCGCAGTTTCCGGGGATGTGTCGAGGGTGACTTCGCCGGATCCGGCGCTCGGCGGACGCGAGACCGCTGTGGTCGGCGTAAGCTATTCGCTGAAGCGATTTACCGGCCGTGTCGCGGTTGGGGCCGACCGGGCGGAAGGCCGTCCGCTCGCGGCGCTTCGCCGCGGCGACAATTATTCGCTCGACGTCGGCGGGTCTTATTCGCTGTCCCGGCGCATCGCCTTGACGGGCGGTGTCAGGTACGAGATCGACAAGCAGCAGTCGGCCTTGAAGGACGATCGGCGCGACAGCCAGGCTGTCTACATCGGCACCGCGTTCAAGTTCTAAACGCCGAAATCCCAGCCCAAGCCTGAAATCCCAGCCGACTGATTCGGGCGAATCGTCGGTCATCCATTCCGCCGAGCGCCGAGCGCATGCGAGGAATCGGAACCCAATCCGGATGGCTCCGGCGTCGAATTGTGGCGGCTGGGCACGGAGGTTCCTATAGCGCCAAGCAATGAGCCGCGCCTCGGACCGACGACAACGCATCCTCACCGCAATCGCAAGGGCCGCCGAGATCGCCAGGCGCGACCCGGCCGACGTGCAGTTGATCGCGGTCAGCAAAGGGCGTTCCGCCGAGGCCATCGAAGAGCTCGTCGAGGCCGGCCAACGCGACTTCGGCGAGAATCGGGTCCAGGAAGCGCTCGCCAAATGGCCGGCGCTGATGGAGCGCTACCCGGAGATCCGCCTGCATGGCATCGGCCGGCTCCAGTCGAACAAGGCCGCCGAGGCGATCAAGCTGTTCACCACGATCCATTCGCTCGACCGGATTTCGCTTCTCCACGCTCTGGCGAAGGAAGGCGCGAAGGCGGACCGCTTCCCATCCGTCTACGTCCAGGTGAACATCGGAGAGGAGGAGCAGAAAGGCGGGTGCGCGATCGCCGAGATCGGCGAGCTCATCGCCGCGGTCCGCGCCTCGCCGTTGCAGCTGTCCGGATTGATGGCCATTCCGCCGCTCGGAGCCCAGCCGGCGCCTTATTTCGCGCTTCTGGCGAAGCTTGCGCGACGCCATGACGTCACAGGTTTAAGCATTGGAATGTCGGCAGATTTCCAGAGCGCCGTAATGCTTGGGACAAGTGCGGTGCGGGTCGGAACTTCATTATTCGAGGACTCATGACCGACTTCGACGCGATCATCTTCGACTTCGACGGCGTGCTCCTTGAAAGCGAGTTCGAGGGCAACAAACAGCTCGCCGAGCTGCTGACCGATCTCGGGCACCGCACCTCGACAGAGGATGCGATCCGCAATTTTGTCGGTTACAGCGGTCCAGAGTTCCTCGCGGCGATCGAGCAGTGGATCGGCGGCCCGCTGCCACCCGAGTTCCACGAGCGACGCAGAAAGCAGAGCGTCCGCGCGCTCCAAGAGGGGGTTCGCGCGGTCGTCGGCGCGGTCGATTTCGTACAGTCTCTGCCCGCGACCCTGCCGATCGCTGTCGCTTCGTCGAGCTCGACGCGCTGGTTGAGCGGGCATTTGCGCCACCTTGGCCTCGCCGAGCGGTTCGGCCAGCATGTCTATAGCGGCCGCGAGCATGTCGAGCGCGGCAAGCCCGACCCCGACCTCTATTTGTTCGCTGCGCGCCAGCTCGGCGTCGACATTGGCCGAAGCGTTATCCTGGAGGATTCCGACGTCGGCGTGAGAGGAGCGCTTGCGTCGGGCGCGACAGTTATCGGCCTGGCTGCGGGAAAGCATATCCTCGACGACCATGCCGCGAGCCTGCGCAACCTCGGCGTCGAGCATATCGCCGAAAGCTTCGACCAGGTGCGGCGGCTGCTCGGCCTCGTCTAGATCAAATGCCCGCTCTTCTTGCGCTTGGTCGCAAGATAATCGGCGTTGTGCGGGTTGGCGGGCATGTGGTGCGCGACCCGCTCGACGACTTCGATCCCGGCGGACGCAAGCCCCTGGACCTTGTTCGGATTGTTGGTCAGCAGGCGGGCCCGGTCGATGCCGAGCGCTCGGAGCATCGCGGCGGCATGGGCATAATCGCGCTCATCGTCGCCGAACCCGAGCCGGCGGTTGGCGTCGACCGTGTCGAGTCCTCGATCCTGAAGCGCATAGGCGCGAAGCTTGTTGGCGAGGCCGATCCCGCGCCCCTCCTGGCGAAGGTAGAGAAGCACTCCGCCGCCGGCCTCTCCGATGATCCGGAGAGCTTCCTTCAGCTGCGGGCCGCAGTCGCATTTCAGCGAGCCGAACACGTCACCCGTCAGGCATTCGCTGTGGAGTCGAACCAGCGGTGGCAGGCCGCCGAACGCTCCGACGACCAACGCCACATGCTCCTGCCCGTCATCGGAACCGCGAAACGCGACAATCTGCGCGTCGGGCATTCCTTCGAGAGGCAGCTTGGCGCGAGCGACCAGTTCGACCGCCGGGGCTTCGCGCTGCCGCTCTATCTCATCGGCGGAAACCGAGGTCGCAGCGGGTTGATCATCGACCAGCCACAGCGCCGGCAACAATCCCGCCGACCGCGCGAGGCCGAGCGCGGCTCGCGCCGCCTTGGCGCAGTCGAGCGGAAGCGGATGCATCGGCCCGATCGGCCCGCGATCGAGGTCGCGGCCGGGATCCGCAATGGCGAGCGCCGCTTCGGAGTCGAGCCATGGCGCGCGCTCGATCAGCACCGGATCCGCCGGGTCTGCGGCATCACGCTCATTGGCAAGCGAGAGCGCCGACGCGCGCTCTCCGCTGATCAGCAGCCGTCCGCTCCGGTTAGGATCGACCAGCTCGAGCAGCTCCGGAGTGGCGGTTTCGACGGCAACGATCGCGGCCAGCTCGGCGCCCTCGATCCGCACCGGCCGCCCGGCGCGCAGAGCGGCAATCGCCCGGCGGATCGAAGCGGGATCTCTCAAACCTCGACCTCGAGGATAAGGGGCACGTGATCGGACGGCCGCTCCCAGGACCGGCACGGCTCGAGCACCCGGTGTGCTGTGAGATGGCCGCCGAGCTCGGGTGACGCCCACATATGGTCGAGCCTCCGGCCGCGGTCGTTCCTGGTCCAGTCGGGCGAGCGATAGCTCCACCAGGTGAAGCAGCGTTCCGGGGCCGGGACGAAACGGCGGCCGATGTCGATCCAGTCGTGCGCCTGCTGAAGCTTCGTCAGCGTTCCGACTTCGACCGGCGTGTGGCTGACGACGGTCAGCAGCGCCTTGTGGCTCCAGACGTCGCATTCGAGCGGCGCGACATTGAAGTCGCCGACGATGATCGTCGGTTCGGCAAGGCCTTCGGACCACCGCGTCATTCGCTCGATAAAATCGAGCTTCTGGCCGAACTTGGGGTTCTGATTGCGGTCCGGAATGTCGCCTCCGGCCGGCACATAGACGTTTTCGAGCCGGATTCCGCATTCGAGGCGTACGCCGACGTGCCGCGCCTCGCCATTGTCCTGCCAGTCGTGTTTTCCCGGGTCCCTAAGAGGCACGCGGCTGAGGATCGCGACCCCGTGGTGCATGCGCTGGCCGTTCAATTGATGGTGCGTGTAGCGGTGCTTGCGAAACAGGTCGGCCGGAAAGATGCTGTCGAGCACCTTGGTTTCCTGAAGGCACAATATGTCGGGCTGCTGCTCCTTGATCAACCGCTCGACCAGCCCGGCGCGCGCGCGCACCGAGTTGATGTTCCAGGACGCGATCTTCAGCCGTGTCACAATTGCCGCTTAGCCTCGTCCCGGACCGCCCGCAAAGGAAAGGCCCCCGCTCCGGGGGCATGGAGCGAGGGCCGCCTAGCGTTCGTCACGCAAGGGATCCCGCAAAAACCCCGGGTAACAGGGGGAAACCCCGGGCAAGCAGCGGAATCGCCATCTCATGTAGGAAACGGCTCCTGAAATTGCGATGAACGGGTCGCAATATGAAACTTTTTTAATCTTAGCGCTTCCGCTTTTTCGGCTCGGCGTAGGCAAATGCGCTCTCCGGGACGGCGACGTTGTAGCGCACGTCGGAAAGCTTGACCGTCGTGCGCTTGTTCTGCGCATCGATTGCCGTCCAGCCGTAGAGTTGGAGTCCGCCCGGAGCGGCCGGTGAACGAAGGAAAGCCAGGATCAGGGTGCCGAACTCGGCATGGTTGGGATCTTTGGCCCGAACCACCAGGATTCGCTGGTCCGGGTTGGATTGGACCCTCGCGATCCTTTTAAGATCGGGATTTGCCGACAGCAGGATGCCGAGCGGCGTCTTGTCGAGGTCCCAGCTGTTCTTCTGGCCGACCTGATAATCGAGGAAGACGAGCTTACCCCCGGTGCCGACAAGCAGGAGGTCGCCGCTGCCGTACTGGAAGCGAATCCGCCCGGGGCGCTTCAGCTGCAATGTCCCGGCCGCCGACCGGCCCTTGGCGTCGGTCTGGACGAAATTCGCGGTCATCGTGTCGACCGCGGTGACGTGGGCCTGGACCTTGGCCAAATCGGGGTTTTCCGCAGCAGCACTAGGTGCCGCTATTGCGACCATCGCCGCCGGCACCACAGCGCGCACAAATTGGGTCGGAAAGCTCATTTTAGGAAACTCCTGGGGGATTCTTGTGCCGGCAGGTGGCGTTTCGCGCTTGAATGCGCTCTGAACTCGGCGGTTCCGTTCGGTTCAGCCTCAGATCGCCGGCCTCAGATCGGATGCCCGTCGGGGTCGATCAGCACCTCGCGGCGGCCGACATGGTCGGGCTGACCGACCAGGCCATCTTTCTCCATCCGCTCGATCAGCCTTGCGGCGCTGTTGTATCCCACGCGAAGCTGGCGCTGGAGGTAGGACGTCGAAGCCTTCTGGCTCTCCGCCACGATCTGCACCGCTTTCCGATAGAGCTGGGTTTCCGCATCGTCCTCGCCGGTCGGCTGTCCGTCAAACAAATAGCCGCCGTCCTCGGGCTCCTCGGTCACGGCCTGGACATATTCGGGGGTGCCCTGACGGCGCCAATGCTCCGCGACGGCCCGCACCTCCTCGTCGCTAACGAACGGCCCGTGGACTCGGATGATCTGCTTGCCGCCCGGCATGTAGAGCATGTCGCCCTTCCCGAGGAGCTGTTCGGCGCCCTGCTCGCCGAGGATGGTCCGGCTGTCGATCTTGCTCGTCACCTGGAAGCTGATTCGAGTCGGCAGGTTCGCCTTGATGACACCGGTGATGACGTCGACCGACGGCCGCTGGGTCGCCATGATGAGGTGAATTCCGGCCGCGCGCGCCTTCTGCGCCAGCCGCTGGATCAGGAACTCAACCTCCTTGCCCGCGGTCATCATCAGGTCGGCGAGCTCATCCACCACGACTACGATCTGCGGCAGAACTTCGTATTCCAGCTCTTCGGTCTCATAGAGCGGCTGCCCGGAGTCTGCGTCGTAGCCGGTCTGTACCCGGCGGCCGAGCTTGGATCCCTTGGCCTTGGCTTCGCGGACCTTGGCGTTGAAGCTCGGCAGCGCGCGCACGCCGAGATTGGCCATCATCCGGTAGCGCTCCTCCATCTGCTCGACGGTCCATTTGAGCGCGCGAATCGCCTTCCCCGGTTCCGTGACGACCGGCGACAGGAGATGCGGGATGTCATCGTAGCTGCTGAGCTCGAGCATCTTCGGGTCAATAAGGATGAGTTTGCACTGATCCGGCCCGTACCGGTAGAGCAGGGAGAGGATCATGCAGTTGAGGCCGACGGACTTGCCCGATCCGGTCGTGCCGGCGACGAGAATGTGCGGCATCGGCGCCAGATCGGCGATGACCGGATCCCCCGCGATGTTCTTGCCTAGGATCAGCGGAAGCGCGTGATTCTGGTCCTCGAACGCCTGGCTTCCGATCAGCTCGCTGAGGCTCACCGCTTCGCGTTTGGAGTTGGGAAGCTCGATGCCGATCACGCTTCGCCCGGGGATCGTCGCGACGCGCGCCGACAGGGCGGACATGTTGCGCGCGATATCGTCCGCGAGCTGGATCACGCGGCTCGCCTTGATTCCGCTCGCCGGTTCGAGCTCGTACATGGTGACGACCGGTCCCGGCCGGACCTCGACGATATCGCCTCGGACGTGGAAGTCCTCGAGCACCGATTCGAGCAACCTCGCATTGCGTTCGAGGCCGACCCGATCGATTTGCTGGCGGCCGCGCTCTGGCGCAGGCGCGAGCAGATCCAAGGTCGGGAGCTGGTAATTGTCGCCAAGCGCGAGGCTCGGCTGGGCGGGGGACTTGCGGGTGACACCCCGCGCTGCGGGAGCGACGGCTCTCGGCGGAGCGGCGACCGCCACCGTGGGACGGGATTTCGGCGGAGCGGTTGCCGCCGGCCCGTCATCGTGGATTTGAGTTGCGCGCGGCGCTGCGCGGCGCTCGGGCGGCTCGCGCCGGAACCATCCGGTCGCGGCCGCTTTCTCGCCGGCCGTGAGCCCGAGCGCGAAATAGCCGAGGAGCAGGCCAGCCAGAGCGAAGAGCAGCAGAACCGTCAGGTGCGCGGGGCCCGCGATCGACGGATTATGGATAAGGCCGATGGCGCTATCCAGGCCGTAGGCCGCGCCAAGCCCGATTGCGCCACCCCAGCCCGCGGGCAGCCCGGAAACCGCCGAGCCGCTGGTCAAGCCGAGCGCAATTCCTACGAGCATGGCGCCGATTGCGGCGATGAGCAGGCTGCGCCGAATTCGTCCCGCGGGCTCGAGGCGCAGCATTCGCAAGCCCGCGAGCGCGATGATCGGCAGGAAGAAGACGCAGCCCAACCCGAACAGCAGGAGCAGCGCGTCGCTGGCATAGGCGCCGGGACTTCCGAGCCAGTTGACCGGTGGGCCGCCGGCCGCCGTGCTGAGCGACGGGTCGTTCGGGCTGTGGGTCGCGAGCGCAACCGCTCCACCAATGCTGATCGCGATCAGAAGCGCGCCCCAGGTGCGGACGGCAAAGCGCTTCAATGATGCACGCAGCGCGTCGCGCCAGTCGGGCGCCAGGTCCCGCTTGGGTGCGCGCGCTACGACAGTTGCCATCTACCCACCCCCAGGTGTTTGCTTCGCGCTAGAATCCCTCACGCCGAGTCCGCGGTCAAGCGAAGTCGTGGCGTCATTGCGACGAAGCGGGTAGGGCCCCGGCAATGGACCGCGCGGACGCGATCATCTTCGGCGGTGGGCTGGTCGGGCTTGCGCTCGCCGCGGCGCTCGACAGTAACTCGGTTTCGGCGATCGTCGTCGATCCCGCGGATCCGGATCTACGTAAAGATGCCGCCTTCGACGGCCGGACGAGCGCTGTCTCATCGAGCTCGATGCGGATGCTTGAGACGATCGGGGTCGCCGCTCATTTTCCCGAACAGGGCTGCCCGATCCGGACGATCGCCGTTGCCGATGGGCTCGAACCGGGCGGGCTGCATTTCGAGCCGGACGACGATGAGGCGCTGGGCTGGATGCACGAGAACCGACACCTTCGGGCTGCGCTTCGGTCGAGGGCGGAAGCCGGCCCCAACCTTTGGATGCTGTGGAAGTCACGAGTGTCGAGCGTCGAAAGGGGCGATCACCAAGTCGTCGTTGGGCTTGAAGACGGCCGCAAGCTTTGCGCGCCGCTGCTCATCGCCGCTGACGGCCGCAACTCGCGCACGCGCGAAGCCGCCGGAATCAACATCGCCCGCTGGAAATACGACCACCAGGCGATCGTGTCGGTGATCCGGCACGAGCAACCGCACGACAATATTGCTTATGAGATTTTCTATCCGACCGGCCCATTCGCGCTGCTTCCCATGACCGATGATTCGGGGGGACACCGTTCGGCGATCGTCTGGTCCGTGCCGGAGCATGATGCGGGCGGCTGGCTGTCGCTCAATGACGAGGATTTCGCCGCCGAGGCCGCGGCCGCGATGGGCGGGTTCCTCGGCAAGGTCGAGATGCTCGCGCCGCGCTCGTCCTACCCGCTCGGCTTCCACCATGCAGCGGAGATCACGGCCAAAAGGCTCGCGCTTGTCGGTGACTCCGCACACGCCATCCATCCGATCGCGGGCCAAGGCCTCAATCTCGGTTTTCGCGACGCGGCGGCTCTCACCGAAGTGCTGGTCGAGGGAGCCCGGCTCGGGCTCGATCTCGGCGACAAGCAATTGCTCGACCGCTATCAGCGCTGGCGCTCACTCGACGCCTTGTCGGTCGCTTTCGCTACGGATAGCCTCACCCGGATCTATGGCGTTCCTGGAAAGACGGCTTCGAAAGTCCGCCGTTTCGGAATGGCCCTGATCGATCGCGTTTCACCGATCCGGAATCGGCTGATGAACGAGGCGCGAGGCACAAGCGGGCAGCTCCCGCTGCTGCTGAGAGGACTGCCGATCTAGCGTTTATTGAATGGTCGGCTCGATCTCGATCCCGCCCGAGACCGCGGCGCGGTGGAACTGCATCAGCTGGACGAGCAGATCGGCGCGTCCAGAAAGAGCCGGCTGCTCAAGCAAAGCCTGCTTCGCTCCGGGATCGAACGGCGCAACCTGGGCGATCGCATTGACCAGCATTTCGTCATCGAGCCGGGCAACCGCGTCCCAATCGACGGCCAGGCCCATTGCGTCGCCGAGGCGCCGGGCCTCGCGTTCGACTTCGGCCCGCTCGGCGATCGACAATGGCTCCGGCTCATTGTCGTCGAACGCCGCTATGTCGACACTCGCGCACCGGTACGAGCCTTCGTGGGCGACTTCGCTGATCAAGCGAAAGCGGTTGGACCCCAACAGGACGATATTGAATCGGCCGTCCTCGAGCTCCTCGATCCCGACGATCTCACCAACGCAACCCACGCCGTAAAGCGGCGCCTTGTTGTCGTCGTCGATTCGCAGCGGCTGGATCATACCGATGCGCCCGACGCCATCGATCACATCTCGCACCATCTCGCGGTAGCGCGGCTCGAAGATGTGCAGCGGCAGCTGCGAGCGCGGGAAGAGGATTGCTCCGGAGAGCGGGAAAATCGGGATGGTCAGCGTTCGGCTCACGTGAACAGCAGCGCCGAAAGCCGGCGGCGCTGGGCGCTCGACCATGGGTCCCCAAGCCCCTGCGCCTCCAAAAGCTGGAGGAAACGCTGGCGCGCCGCGCCCTCGTTCCAGTCACGGTCGCGACCGATAATCTCCAACAGAGCCTCTGCCGCGCCGTCGCGATCGCCGGTGGCCATTCGGGCGCCGGCCAGCTCGAACCGAGCCTCATGGTCGTCGGGGTCGGCCGCCAGCCGCGCATCGAGTGCCGCCGTGTCGGCCTTGGGCGTCGAGGCGAGCTCGAGCGCCGCACGGGCCTGGCCGATCTCGGGCTTTGATCCGAGTTCCGGCGATAAGGCAGCGAGAATCTCCCGCGCCTCATCAAGATCGCCAGACGCAACGAGGGCGCGCGCGAGTCCGCCGATTGCCGGTGCATTATCCTCAGCCATGTCGCGGATCTGGCGGAAGATATTGGCTGCTCGCGGCGCGTCGCCGTCGCTCAGCACAGCTTCGCCCATCGCCAACAGAGGTTCGATCTCGGCCTCGGCGGCCGCACCCTCACCGTCGATCCGAAGCTGCTTCAACAGCTGGTCGAGCGCCTTCTTGAGCTGCCCTTCGGTGCGATAGTTGGTAAGGTCGGCGACCGGCTGGCCGCGATGAATGGCGTAAACCGTCGGAATCGACTGGATGCGAAATTGCGTAGCGATCAGTTTGTCCTGGTCGACGTCTATCTTGGCGAGCTTGACGCCTTTCACCGCATAATCGGACGCGACTTTCTCCAGAATCGGGCCCAGCTGCTTGCACGGGCCGCACCATTCCGCCCAGAAATCGAGCACGACGAGCGCGGTCATCGAGGGTTGGATGACCTGCTCTTCGAAGCGCTGGATCGCCTCGCGCTCGGCTTCAGTCAGGCCCAGAGTCGCCATGGGCTACGCACGTCCCTTCAACTGCCCGGATCCGCGCCCATATGGGCGGGTACGACCGTTGCCACAAGCGCTGTGGCGAAGCCTTGCGGCGCGGCCCCGCGCCATGCTAGGCGCCCGCCTCACCTCCGCCGGCGAGACGAGATTCGACGCCGGTGTCAGCTCAAGAGCGGGCGTAGCTCAGGGGTAGAGCACAACCTTGCCAAGGTTGGGGTCGAGGGTTCGAATCCCTTCGCCCGCTCCAGCTTTCCTGCCTTACGGATCAAGGGCGGCAGCGCTGCTACTGCGGCGCCGCCCCACCCCGGATCGTGACCTTCAAATGCTTAAGATAGACGCGTCCGACCGGGAGCCGCTTGCCGGTGCGGAGCAGGATCTCGGAGCTTCCGAAGCGGGGCGTCCGAAGCTCGGTGATGGCATTCTTTCGCACCAGCCAGCGACGGTGGACCCGGACGAAATAGCCCGGCTCGACCCGACTCTCGAACTGGCGGATAGATCCCCGCATGAGGTGTGAGCCGCCGTGCGTGTGGATGGCGACGTAATCGTCTTCGCTGCTGACGCAGTCGATCGCGTCGAGCGGCACCCGCACCAGGCCGGCCGACCCACGCAACCAGAATTCCGTTTCGAACGGCTTGGATCGGCGCCCGCCAGCGACGGCGCGCAGGTTGCGCACGATCTCCTGCATTTCGCTGAGGCGTTGCTCGGCATCGAGCGCCCGAAGCTCGGTCCGAGCCTTGCGCAGTGCCCGCGCGAGCCGTTCGCGTTCGACGGGCTTCAGCAAATAGTCGACGACGGCACTGTCGAAGGCACGGACGGCATAATGGTCGAACGCCGTGACGAAGATGATCAGGGGCGGATTCGGCCGCTCGGCGAGTGCCTCGACAACCTCGAACCCGTCGCCATCGCGCATCTTGATGTCGAGCAGGATCACGTCCGGCCCGAGAGCGGCGATCTCGGATAAGGCTGCCGCGCAAGAGCTCGCCTCGCCCACATGCTCGACATAAGGAATGGCCTGAAGAAGCAGCTTCAGCCGCTTCAGGGCCAGCAGCTCGTCGTCGACCGTAAGCACCCTGAGGACGCTCATGCGAGCTCCAGCGGAAATTCGAGCCGGACGTGAAAGCTTCCGTCCGGACGGCGATTTGCCGAAAGGACAATCGCGTCTTCCCCATAGATCAGTCCCAGCCGCTGATTGACGTTGGCCAGGCCGATACCGCCGCCCGACGTTTTCGGACCTTTGCCCTTGCCGCTGTCGATCACCTCCAGGACCAGGCGGTCACCTGACGTATCGGCCTTGATCTCGATGCTGGCGGGCGGCGGCGCGCCGGCGACTCCATATTTGACGGCGTTCTCGACAATCGGCTGGAGGATCAGCGCGGGCACGATTGCCGACTCCAATTCTTCGGGCACCGAGAAGGTGACGACCAGGTCCTGGTACCTTAACTGCTCGATCTCGAGATAGGTTCTCTGAAGCTCGATCTCCGACTCCAGCTCGATCTTGTCCGTCGGGTCGGCGGCGAGCCCGAGTCTCAGGAAGCGGGCGAGCTTGCCGACCATCTCGTCCGCCCGCGCGACGCTCCCCTCGAGCATCAGCGCAGAGACGGAGTTGAGGCTGTTGAACAGGAAGTGCGGGTTGATCTGGCTGTGCAGCGCGCGAAGCTGCGCCACGTGCGCGCGTTCGCGTATTTCGGCAGCCCGCTGCTGCTCCTCGCGGACGTCAAAGCTGTAAGAGACGGAAAGATACATTCCCGCCCAGGCGAGGAAGAACCAGGTCCAGAAGGTGATCGTCCGGACTGCCCCGGCCCAGGTGAAGCCGCTGAGATTGAGGCTCGGGTCGACGGCGGCTTCGATGAAGAACACGGCCCAGGCAAAGATCTCAGCCGCTATCGGAGTGACTATCGCCAGTGCGATCATCCGCCGGCGCGTGGTCGACAGCCTGCGGCTGCGTAACATCAGGTGGAAGAGGAATGAGACGCAAACGCCGAGCAGGATCTCCCCGAACCGGACGAGCACGATCTGTCCCAGGTGCGCGTTGCCGGTAAGGGCGGTCGCGAGCGTCAGGAGCAGATAGTTCGAGATCCAGAAAATGAGCGTGAGCCAGACGACCGCGCGAACCCGCTGGTCACGCAGAGCGGCGAGATCCGGGCTCGGCTCAAAGGCCTCGACGTGCGGTGGGTCCAGCGGAAGTGTGGCCATTGCGACACAATTGCGCATGGCGACCGCCGTTGTCGACTGCCGTTGAGCCGCACCGGCGCGACGTTCGCCCGCTAGCTCGGCGCTTCATCCACACCAAGTGGCGGCCCAGCGGCAAGTCGCTTCATCTCTACCTCACCGCTGCTCGAAACTGCCCCCAGTGAAGGGGCTCCGAATGCAAATCATAGCGCGCGATCGAATCGTGACGGCAGCGCTGGCCGATGCCCGCTTTCCTCAACCGCAGCTCCGCCGAGAGCTCGGACCATCGAATCTGAAAGGTTGAACGCTATGCAAGATTTCCGTTCGCGCCTGCTCGCAACTTCCCTGCTCGCCGGGATGAGCCTGCTTTCCTCGCCGGCTCTGGCCCAGGACATGGCATCGCAGCCGGCAAGCCCTCCTGATAGCAGCGCAGCGCCAGCTACGGACACGACGACTCCTGCCGACGCTCAGGCCGCGGCCCCGACAACCGCAGCGCCGGCCGCGCCCGCTACGGGCTCCAGCGAGATCGTGATTACCGGTTCGCGCATTCCGCAGCCGAACCTGACCTCGGCCAGCCCGGTGACCGTGCTGTCGAGCCAGGACATCAAGCTTCAGGGCACGACCCGCACCGAGGACCTGATCAACTCGCTGCCGCAGTCGTTCGCGGCTCAGGGCTCGAACATTTCGAACGGTGCGCTCGGGATTGCTACGGTCAATCTGCGCGGTCTCGGCCCGACGCGAACTTTGGTGCTAATCAACGGCCGGCGCCTCCAGCCGGGCGACCCGCGTGTCCCGCTATCGGATATCAACTTCATTCCGTCATCGATCGTGAAGCGCGTCGACGTGCTCACGGGCGGCGCTTCGTCGGTGTACGGCGCGGACGCGGTCGCCGGCGTCGTCAACTTCATCATGGACACGGGCTTCACCGGGCTTCGCATCGACGCGCAAGCCTCGACGTTCATGCACTACAACAACGCGTCGGATTCGATCTTGAACGCCGACGTTGCGCGCGGCTTCCGCGCCCCCCACGGCTGGAGCGTCAACGGCGGAGCGCAGGACATTTCCGCGGCGTTCGGCACGAACTTCGACGATAACCGCGGCCACATCATGGCTTACGCCACCTACCGCAAGCAGGACGCCGTCCTACAGGCGAGCCGCGATTATTCGTTCTGTTCGCTCGCGGCGCGTACTGCGGCACAGGGCGGCCTTGGCAGCGGAACCCCGCCGCGCAACTTCAACTGCGGCGGTTCGGCGACCTCGGCGACGGGCACCTTCTTCACCAACGTCGGCACCTTCCAGGTCGCCGGCAACCAGTTCGTGCCGGGTTCGACGCCGTTCAACTTCGGGCCGTACAACTTCTACCAGCGCCCGGACGAGCGCTACACGTTCGGTGCGTTTGCCGAATATGAGATTGCGCCAGGCGCGAGGCCGTACCTCGAAGCGATGTTCATGGACGATACGTCCAACTCGCAGATTGCGCCGTCGGGCGACTTCTTCAACACCGCAACCATCAACTGCGACAACCCGCTGCTCTCGACGCAGCAGTTCAACACGATCTGCGTCCCGAATAACACCTTTGTCGACGGCAATGGCGTAACCCAGGCGATCGCTTATGTCGGGCGCCGTAACGTCGAAGGCGGCGGGCGTTCGGACCACCTCGAGCGCAGCTCGTACCGTATCGTCGCCGGCGTCAAGGGCGACATCCTTCGCGGTGTTTCCTACGACGCTTATTATCAGTTCGGCACGACCCGCTTTTCGCAGGCCTTCCAGAACGACTTTTCCGTCATCCGCCTGAACCGCGCGCTCGATGTCGTCGCGAACCCGGCTGTCGGCGGAGTTGCGGGTGTACTTGCCGGTACGCCGGTCTGCCGCTCGGCGCTTCCGGGCACGGGTGTCGGCGGCGCGGCGCTCGATCCCGGCTGTGTCCCGTACAACATCTTCGTGACCGGAGGCGTCACCCAGGCAGCGCTCAACTATCTGCAGGTCCCGCTGCTCTCGCGCGGCAACGTCAACGAAATAGTCGCCGACGCCAACTTCACAATCGAAGGCGGCGAGTACGGCATCCAGACCCCATGGTCAGACCGCGGTGTCGGCCTGAACGTCGGTGTCGAGTATCGTAAGGAATCGCTCGACTTCCTGCCGGACATTGAATTTCAAACGGGCGACGGAGCGGGCCAAGGCGGAGCGATTTTGCCGGTAACTGGCAAATTCGACGTCCGCGAAGGGTTCGCCGAGCTCCAGGTGCCGATCATCAGCCACTCGTTCATCGACGAGTTCACGCTGACGGGCGGCTACCGTTACTCAGACTACAAGGTTGCGAACAACCACTTCAGCACCGACACGTACAAGGTCGAGGCGCGCCTGGCCCCGATCCCGGATATCCTGGCCCGCGCGAGCTACAACCGCGCGGTCCGTGCTCCGAACGTTGTCGAACTGTTTGCAGCGCAGGCGGTCGGTCTCGGCGGCACGGTCGACAGCTGCGCCGGTCCTGCGGTCGGCGGGCTGGTCAACGGCTTTACTGCGGCGCAGTGTGCCAACACCGGCGTTACCGCGGGCCAGTTTGGCAGCATCAACCCCAACCCGGCGAACCAGTACAATGCTCTGATCGGCGGCAATCCAGGCTTGGCTCCGGAAAAGGCTGACACCTATACCGTCGGTGTGCTCGTGAAGCCGCGCTGGATCCCGGGTCTGAACTTCTCCGTCGACTATTTCGACATCAAGGTCGTAAACCTGGTCAGCACGCTGGGCTTTCAGACGATCCTGAGCCAGTGCCTCGCGTCAGGCGATCCGTTCTTCTGCTCGAAGATCCACCGCAACCCGGGCAACGGATCGCTGTGGCAGAGTCCGAACGGATTCATCGAGACCACCAACACCAACATCGGTGGCCAGAGGACCAAGGGCTTCGACATCAACGGCAACTATTCGCACCGCCTCGGCGGAGTGGGTACGCTGAGCGCCAGCTATGTCGGAACCATCCTGCGCAAGCTGGAGATCGATACCGGTGTCAGCGGCGCCAGCTCCGGACAAGACGGCAAGTTCGATTGCGCCGGCTTCTACGGGAATACCTGCGGAAGCTTCCTCAGCGGCGCTCCGAACCCGAAATATCGCCACTCGTTGCGGCTTGGCTTCACCCTTCCGAACGGGCTCGGGCTATCGGGCAGATGGCGCTACTTCTCGTCGGTCAAGAACGATGCATTGAGTGGTGACTGCGACATCGTCGCGACGGGCGGATGCGTTGGCATCGTCGCGCCGGCGAACCAGAAGATCGCCGCTCAGAGCTATTTCGATCTGGCCTTCTCCGCACGCATTGGCGACAAGTACAATTTCCGCCTTGGCGCGAACAACCTGTTCGACAAGCAACCTCCAATCGTCGGCGGCGAAGTGGCGAACGCGCCGTTCGGTAACGGCAACACCTTCCCGCAGGTCTATGACGCGCTCGGACGGTTCCTATTCGCGGGCGTTACGATCAATTACTAAGAAGGAGCTGAGATCGATCTCCGTCAGGCGGGCAACGCAACCATCGAACCGCAGGTGAGATGTGCCTGTCCTGACCCCGAACACGTTCCAACTGGTCGCTTCGCCGCGGAGGCCCCTGACCAGCAACGTGCTCGAGAGCCGGAGAGAAGGGGGCGTGGACAGCCGTGGAGTGTTTTCCCCTTCACGCCATGCCCCCTTTTTCGGTCCGCCCTGAAACGAGCCGCCCGCGGATCAATTAGTTGGAGCGTCGACGGTCGACGTGAGCGGCGATCACGGCCTTTGCGACATTGCGCATCAGTTCCTGCGCGCCGCCGTCGGAATGGGCTGGGACCGACATGATCGCCATCGCATAGACTGAGCCGTCGGGCGCGGTGAGAAGGCCGATGTCGTTGATCCCGCCGATCCGGCCGCCCAACTCCTGCCCGGTCCCGGTCTTGTGGTTCCAATCCCATCCAGGGGCCAAAGCGGCACGGACGCGCAGCTTTCCGGTCCGGGTCTGGCCCATGATCGAGAGTAGCCTCGCGGTGGATGCCGGCGAGAGCAATTGTCCCCTCTTCAGTGCTGCGAGCGCGCTTGCGACCGCGTGGGGCGAAGCCCCGTCATAGGGATCGGAAATATAACGCTCGAACGCGGCTCTTCGAATGCTCATTGGAAGCGCGTTGCGGGCATCGTAGAATGCATTGCCGATCGAATAGCTTTGGGTCCAGATCAACCCGGCGATCTTCGATTGGAGCGCGCGCTCGCCATTGTAGAAGCGGATCGAACCGAGGCCTTTTCGAGCGATCATGTCGCGCACTTCCTGAGGACCGCCGATCGAGCGCATGAGCTTGTCGTTGGCGGTGTTGTCGCTCTCCGTGATCGCATCGAACATCAGTGAACCGAGCGTCGTCGTATGCCCGCCGCCGCCGAGAATCTTGTCGCGCAGCGGCTGGTGGAACAAGGTGAGATCGCCGCGGCCGAGCGTGACCTGGTCGTTGAGGCTGAGCCTGCCCTTGTCGACCGCGTCCAACGCGGTGATCGCGACCCACAGCTTCGAACAGCTCTGCTGCGGGAAAAACGAACTGGCGTTCCAGTCGATTTCCCATCCGTCGCGAAGCGAAACGATGGCGATGCCTGCCTTGCCGTCGAACGAGCGCGCTAGCTCGATGACCTGGTCGTGCAAGGCAGTGGGGGCGGGCGCCAAAGCGATCCTCGGCGCCGGGTTCGGGCGGTAGACGGGAACCGGCGGCGGCGCGGCCGCGGACGCGGTGACCTGGGCCGACGCGGCGCAAACCAGTCCTAATCCCAAACGGCTGCGAACTGACGTCATGACACTAAAACCCCCGGGAACTTCACTCGATTCCAATATCTTGGCTGAAGACAGCTGAACGCGCGCTGTGTCGAACCGTGTCTAGAATCGCATCCCGGATTCGGCTTGCCAAGTCCGTTTTCGTGCGGGTCAGCGCGTGGCGGTCTGGCCGCCGAGCAGTGCCGCCGATTCGACTTCGTCGAGCGCGCGGTGGGCGGCGATGTATCGGCGCGCCTTGGTGATCCAGTCGCCGGCGCGCGACGCACCCGGCAGGCGCATCGTTTCGGCAAGGGCCTGGTCGACGTCGCCCGTCGAGAGCCGCTGAAGCGCGCGACTGTACCGGGCGTCGGCATTCATCGCTGGCCGGTTGGCCCGGTGCACCTCGACGATTGAGCCGAACTCGCGCCTGAAGCCGCTCCACCAGCTCTCCTCGGGCCCGCCTCGCTTCAGCTCGGAACCGAGCGACTCATATTCGGCGGTGAGATCGTTAAGCCGGACCGGGGCGCGGGACGCGGTGACGATCGTCGCGATCGCCGCCTGGTGCTGGGCGCCGAAGCGGTCGACCAGCAATGGTTCGAGGTAACCGAGTGCGACTCCGCGATCGATCGCCCGGCGGGCGGCGAAGGCCACCACCAGAGCATCGGCGCGGCCGGCGAATCCCTCGGCCCGCTCGGTGGCATTTTCAACGCGACCGACGCGCACCTCGAGCTCGGCAATCCGCGCATTGTCGGTTTGCGCCTGGGATGCCGGCGGGTTGGCGGCCGTGTTGGCATTCTCGAGGACCGGCGTCGGCGTCGGCGCCGCTTGGGTCTGCGACGGCTGGACCACCCCGAGGAAGCGCGCGGCCGGTTGATAATGGGCGAGGCTCCAGACCGCGGTGGCGGCTCCTGCGAGGAGCAGCACCAGCCCGATCAGCAGGCGTGCAGTCCAGCTCATGCCGCTCCGGTTGGTGCCACCGTTCATTACGCGTCCGGCTTGTTGCACAGCCGCGTGGCGAGTGCCAGCAAGGCGTCGTCGGTGGGCCGCTCAGCGACATCGACGGCTTCCCAGCCATGGCCCGCGGCGTCGGCGGCGGCAGGGCTGATCGCCGCGATTGCGATGGAGGCGCGGTCGTTGACCAGTTCGGCGAAACGGCGAGCAGCGCGGGGCGAATGGGTCAAAGCGATGGTCGCTCTGACATCGGTCAAGTCGGGTGCCGCGACCGGTTTCGAGCGATAGACGGCGATCTGCGTAATATCTTGGAGCGAGGCCGAAACCTTGCGCTCCTCGCCGGCGAGATGGAGCAAACGAACGCCCGGAGCGATCGAATCCAGCAAGTTGCCGACCCCGGAATCACCCGTCGTAACGACATCGAAGCCAATGCTTCGAGCGGCGTCGGCCGTCGCCTCTCCCACGGCGTAGGCAGGAAGATGCGTCAGGTCGTTCAAGCCCTGGCCGGCAAGCCGCGCCGCATTGGCACTGGTCAGCAACACGCCATCGAATATCCGCGGATCCGGCATTTCCCACGCGATGGGTTCGACTTCGAACAGTGGGATCGAAACGGCGTTGAGCCCCAGCTTTCCGGCCCGCGCGAGCGTCTCGCTTGCGCCAGGCTCGGGGCGCAGGACCAAGACACGCCTCATCAGGCGCCAAACAGGCTCCGGATCGACTCCGGGGCTTGAGCGAGCATCTCGCGCGCGAGCGCCGCCGGAGCCTTGCGGTCGCCGCAATCGAACACCGCCCGATGCTCAACCAACTCGCGCCCATCCTCCGAGAAGATTTGGGCGCGCATTCGAAGGTCGCCGTCCTCCAACACGCAGAAGGCCGCGACGGGCGACGCGCACGTTGCTCCCAGCGCTCGAGTGAATTCGCGCTCCGCCATCACGCAATCATAAGTGATTTGATTGTTGACGGTCGTCAGGACGCTCTGGGTGCGCGTGTCGTTGGTCCGGCATTCCATGCCGATTACGGCCTGGCCCGGTGCCGGCAGGAGCACCTCGGTCGGAATGGAGGTGCCCGCGGCGATCTCGAGCCGCTTCAGGCCCGCGGCCGCGAGGAGGGTCGCGTCGATTTCACCCGATTCCACCTTCTTGAGGCGGGTTTCGATATTGCCGCGCAGAGGCACGATCTTGAGATCCGGACGCAGCCGAAGCAGCTGGGCCGCGCGCCGCTTCGACGACGTTCCGATGACTGCGCCCTTCTTCAGCGCGTCGATGGATTCGGCGCCGACCAGCCGATCGCGCACGTCGCCGCGCGGGCGCACCGCGGCGATATGGATTTCCTTGGGGCGGACGCTTTCGACGTCCTTCATTGAATGGACGCAGAAATCCACTTCTCCGTCCAACAGCGCCCGGTCGAGTTCCTTGGTCCAAAGGGCCTTTCCGCCAAGCTCCGAGAGAGGCCGGTCCTGAACCTTGTCGCCGGTCGTCGTGATTGCGACAATCTGGACCCAGCCGTCGGGCCATCTCTGAGCGGTCTCGATCGCCGCCGCGACCTTGCGCGCCTGGGCGAGAGCGAGCGCCGATCCGCGAGTCCCGAGACGAAGCCCTTGCATGCGCTACCCCTAGTGCATCGCCGCGCCTTGAGGCAAAGGGCCGGGCGCGAAATGATATTGTCATGACCATTATCTTGGGCCTCGAATCCTCCTGCGACGACAGCGCGGCGGCGCTGGTGACGTCCGACCGGCGAATCCTTGCCCAGACAGTCGTCGGCCAAATCCAGGCCCACCAGCCTTATGGCGGAGTCGTGCCCGAGATCGCCGCGCGCGCCCATGTCGAGATCTTGCCCGGGCTCGTCCGCCAGGTGCTCGATGACGCCAAGATGTCGGTCGGCGATCTCGACGCGATCGCAGCGACCGCCGGCCCAGGCCTGATCGGCGGAGTGATGGTCGCCTTGCTCGCGGGCAAAGGGTTGGCGCTCGCGACCAGTAAGCCGCTGATTGCGGTCAATCACCTCGAAGGCCACGCGCTTTCACCGCGCCTCGTCGATCCGAATCTCGGCTTTCCCTACCTGCTGCTGCTCGTTTCGGGTGGCCATTGCCAGCTGCTCGAGGTCCGAGGAGTCGGCGACTACCGCCGTCTCGCAACGACCATCGATGATGCCGCGGGCGAAGCGTTCGACAAGGCGGCCAAGCTCCTCGGGCTCGGCTATCCCGGAGGCCCGGCAATCGAGGAGCTGGCGAGATCGGGTAATCCGAGCGCCGTCCCGCTGCCGCGCCCGCTCGTCGGGTCCGACGAACCCCATTTCTCCTTCGCAGGGCTGAAGAGCGCGGTTCAGCGCGCCTTAGCGTCGGGCCAGCATCGTCGCGAAGACATTGCCGCGAGTTTCCAGCAGGCGGTCGTCGATTGCCTCGTCGATCGGACATCGGCTGCCCTTGCCAGGTCGGACGCGCCCGCCTTGGTCGTCGCCGGCGGAGTTGCCGCCAATGAGACGATTCGGGGCGCTCTCGCCGCTCTAGCCGCCGGTGAAGGCCGGCGCTTCAGCGTGCCGCCGGCGTGGCTGTGCACCGATAATGCGGCGATGATCGCCTGGGCTGGGGCCGAGCGGCTGGCGGCGGGGCTCACGGACAGCCTGGATGCGCCGGCGCAGGCCCGCTGGCCGCTCGATCCCGAGGCCGAGAAGGTCCGCGGCGCGGGGGTGAAGGCGTGAGACTAGGAGTGATCGGCGGCGGGGCGTGGGGAACGGCGCTGGCCCAGGTCGCGGCCAGCGGAGGGCGGGAAACCTTGCTCTGGGCGATGGAAGCCGAAGTAGTCGAGGCCATCAACGCGCGCCGCGAGAACACTCTATTCCTTCCTTCGATCGCGCTCGACCCGGCGATCCGCGCGACCTCCGAACTCGACGAGCTCTACGACTGCGACGCCTGGCTCGTCGTCACGCCCGCGCAGCACATGCGCGCGGTGCTTGAGCAAGCACCAGCCTGCGACAAGCCGATGGTGCTCTGCGCGAAGGGCATTGAGGAGCGGAGCGAGAAGCTTCTCCACGAGGTTGCGAGGGAGGCTTGCCCTGGAGCCCGGATCGCGGTCCTTTCCGGCCCGACCTTTGCTCATGAGGTCGCGAAGGGCCTGCCCACGGCGGTCACCCTTGCTGCCGACCAGCTCGATCTCGCCGAGGAACTGAGAAGCCGGATCGCGCTTCCGGCCTTCCGAATCTACGTCTCCGACGATGTCACTGGCGCCGAGATCGGCGGAGCGGTCAAAAACGTGCTCGCGATTGCCTGCGGCGTCGTAGAGGGCCGAGGCCTCGGCCAGAACGCCCGTGCGGCGCTGATCGGCCGGGGATTTGCCGAGATGACGCGCTTTGGCCTCGCCTGCGGGGCGAAGCGCGAGACGCTGGCCGGGCTTTCCGGCCTCGGCGACCTCGTCCTCACTTGCTCCTCGATCAGCTCGCGCAACTATTCGCTCGGGAAGGGTCTCGGGGAGGGGCGTTCGGCAACCGAATTACTCGCCGACCGCCGAACGGTGGCCGAAGGCGCGTTCACCGCGCCGGTGCTCGACCGAATCGCCAAGGATCGGGGGATCGACATGCCGATTGTCGCCGCGGTGCACGCGCTGATCGCGGGGCGGGCGAAGGTCGATCAGGTCCTCGACGAGCTGCTGTCGCGCCCGCCCCGTCCCGAAGGCGTTTAGAAATCGATCGCGATGCCCTTCTTCTCCCAATCCCCGTAGCGGGTGGGATCGGGCTTTCCTTCTTCGCCAGCCGGCGGCTCTGCGGCATCCGTTTCCTGCGGTTTCGGGACCGGCGGCGACGGGTTGAGATAGGCCGGGGGATCGAGGCGCTTCGGCCGTTTCATGACGTCATGATGCGCGTGGGTATCCGCAATGCCAAGCGTTGAAGGCCTCGGCGCACGCCGCGCCGCGCTGCAGATGCTCGATGCCGTGCTTCGGCGCGGATTGACGCTCGACGCCGCCGCCGGAGCTGTTCGCAACCTTTCCGGCCCGGACCGCGCCCTTGCAATAGCGATCGCGGGCGAAACGCTTCGGCGGATCCCGGACCTCGACGCGCTGATCGATGGGACGACCCGCCAGCGCCTGCCGGACGACAGCAAGGCGCGGATGGTCGTGCGCCTCGCGCTGGCCCAGAAGATCGGGCTTGGAACACCGGATCACGCCGTTGTCGCGACCGCATTGCCGCTTGTCGACGGGGGTCCGCGGCGCCTCGTCCACGGTATTCTCGGCGCCTTGCTTCGCCGTGGAGTTCCAGCTTCCGACGCCGCCAATCTTCCCGCCGACGTCGAGGATCGTTGGGGCTCGGCGTGGGGCAGCGAAGTCATCGCCTCGGCCAGGCACCAGATCGTCAAGCGCCCGGCGCTCGATCTCAGCTTCGCCGACGATGCCGAGGCGCAGGCCTATACATGTGCGCATGGCGGTGCATCGCTCGCGCCGCGCAATGTGCGGATCGAGAGCGGGTCGGTCGCGGATTTGCCGGGCTTTGATGCAGGCCGCTGGTGGGTCCAGGACATCGCGGCATCGCTTCCCGCCCGCTTGATCCCCCCGCAAGCAGGGGATGTCCTCGACCTTTGCGCGGCGCCCGGCGGGAAGACGATGCAGCTGGTGGCATCGGGGCACCGCGTTACGTCCATCGACTCATCGGCAAGTCGTCTCGAACGACTTCGCGAAAATCTGGAGCGCACGCATCTTCCGGCGAAGCTGATCGAAGCCGATGCCCTGACCTGGAAGCCCAACGCGCAATTTGATGCGATCCTGCTTGACGCGCCCTGTTCCGCCACCGGCACATTCCGGCGTCACCCTGAGGTCCTCTACAGGGCGCGACCGCGCATCATCGCGGAGAATGCCGAGCTTCAGTCGAAGCTGCTCGCGCGGGCCAAGGCCTGGCTAAAGCCGGAGGGAACCCTGGTCTATTCCGTTTGCTCGCTCGAACCCGAAGAGGGCGAACAGATCATCGGCGACTTCCTCGCCGGCAATCCCGATTTCGCAATCGAATCGCCGAAGCCCGGCGAGCTCCCCGGCTTCGTGTCGCCAACCCCGGATGGTTGGGTGCGGATCCTTCCCGGCCTGCTCGAAGCCGAGGGCGGACTTGACGGCTTCTTCATCGCCCGCCTTGTCCGGCGCGGCTAATCCCGTCTAATCGGGGCGATGGCCCAAAGCATCTCGGCTCCGCTCATCGCCCCTTCGATCCTCTCCGCCGACTTCGCGAAGCTCGGAGAGGAGGTGCGGGCGATCGACGAGGCTGGCGCCGACTGGATCCACATCGATGTCATGGACGGGCATTTCGTCCCCAATTTGACGATCGGCCCGGCGGTTGTGAAAGCGCTTCGCCCACACACCAAGAAGCCGTTCGACGTCCACCTGATGATCTCGCCGGTCGATCTTTTCCTCGATGTGTTCGCCGAAGCGGGCGCGGACCGGATCACCGTTCATCCCGAAGCCGGCCCGCATCTCCACCGGACGATCCAGCGCGTGAAGTCGCTGGGCAAGAAAGCCGGGGTTTCGCTCAATCCCGCGACCCCCGCCAAGGCGCTCGATTATGTGCTGGCAGAGGTCGATCTCGTCCTGGTGATGACCGTCAATCCGGGTTTCGGTGGCCAGAAGTTCATTTCCGGCCAGCTCAGGAAGATCGAGGCGATCGCCAACCGAATCTCGAAAGAGAATCTCGACGTCCGCCTGGAGGTCGACGGTGGAATCGACCCCGAAACCGCGCCTTTGGCGGTGAATGCCGGAGCCGATGTGCTTGTCGCGGGGACTGCCGTGTTCCGCGGTGGTCCGGCAACTTACGCTGACAACATCCGAGCGCTCCGAGGCGGCGGATGACCAGCCCTGGCCCTGCGGATGAGCAGGACGTCGTTCGAAAGCTCGCCCGCGGTTCGTTCTTCTCCCGGCTCAGGCAGTCGAAGCAGCCGCTGAAACTGGTCGCCGTTCCGCGCGACCATGTGGCGGGCGACCGGCAGCGCGGCGAGGCCCTTCTCGCGGGCCGATTCGTCGCCGGGAGCGTGACGGTTCCGCTTGCGGACCTCGATTTCGCGGGCGCCGGCGCATCGGGCGTATTGAACGAACAGCTACAGGGCTTCTCGTGGCTGCGCGACCTTGGCGCCGCGGCCTCGCGTGAAAAAGGCGCCCAGCTCGCCGAAGCGATCGTGGGCCGCTGGCTGCTCGCCCACGGGACGCGCGTCGACGACGCCTGGGCTCCGCACCTTTGGGGCGAGCGGATTTTGTTCTGGACCGCTTACGCTCCCTACATCCTGTCGAGCGCGGATTCGGGCTATCGCTCCGCCCTCCTCAACACGCTCGCCCGCGGCGCGCGGCATCTCGATTCCGGCGCGGACCGATCGCCTGCGGGCCTCAGGCGCGTGACCGCTTGGTGCGGGGTGGTCGCCGCAGGGCTACTCGTCCAGGGCGGCGTTCCCCGCGTGGCGCGCGGCGAAGCCGGGCTCGCGCGGGCCCTGACTGGCGCCCAATTCGACGATGGCGGCCTCATCAGCCGATCGCCGGTCGAGCAGGTTCGGCTGGTCGACCGCTTGTGCCTGCTCAGGGCCTGTTATGCAGCGGCGAAGCAGACGATCCCCGACGGGATCGAGGCCGCCGCCGCCGCGGCGCTTGCCGCTCTCCATGGAATCACCATGGGCGACGGCGCGATGTCGAGCTGGCAGGGCTGCAATCCCGGTGAGGCATCGCGGCTTACCGCTTTGGTCGAAGGCTGCGGACTTCGCGCCCGGCCACTTCGCCAGGCGCGCGGCTGGGGGTACCAGCGGCTCTCCGCTCTAGGCACGATCGTGGTGCTCGATGCCGCCCCTCCCCCGCCGCAGAAAATGACCGAGTCAGGCTCGGCCTCGACCCTGGCTTTCGAATTTTCGGACGGGCCTCAGCGCATCGTCGTCAATTGCGGCGGTCCGGCCGCGCTCCCGACCGATCTCCCCGACGAGCTGGTCCAGGGGCTTGTCACGACAGCAGCGCACAGCACACTCGTCCTTGCCGACACCAATTCCACCAACATCCTCGCCGACGGTTCACTCGGGAAAGGCGTCGAGGACGTCACGATCGACCGCAGCGAAGACAATGACGCGAGCCGGCTGGAAGCAACCCACGACGGCTATGTCCGGGCGTTCGGGATGGTCCACAAGCGCAGCCTGATGCTCGGCAATGACGGGAAAGAGCTTCGTGGCGCGGACCAGCTGATCGCCAGGGGCCGGAAGAAGATCCGCGAGTCCGCTCCCTATGCCGTGCGCTTCCATCTCGCTCCGGCGATTGAAGTGACGACGACGGCCGACGGAATGGGCGCGATCCTGCGCTCGCGCGGGGTGCCGCCGTGGAACTTCCGCTGCCGCGGCGGGAGCCTGAACGTCGAAGAGAGTTTGTGGATCGACGGCCGCGGCCGGCCGCAGCGAACGACCCAGTTGGTGATCGTCGGCGAAGTCTCGGGGCTCGGCGGCGAGATCGGCTGGCAGTTCCGCCGCTCGAGTTGAAGAGGACAAGAATGACCAACCTTGTGCCCATACGCCGGGCGCTGATTTCACTTTCGGACAAGTCCGGGCTCGATGATCTGGCCGCGGGCCTCGCTCGGCACAATGTCGAGATCGTCTCGACCGGCGGGACGGCGGCGAAGCTGCGCGAAAATGGCGCCTCAGTGCGTGACATTAGCGACCTTACGGGCTTCCCGGAGATGATGGACGGGCGGGTGAAGACGCTTCACCCGAAGGTCCATGGCGGCCTGCTCGGAGTTCGTGACAATCCCGAGCATGCGGCGGCGATGGAGGAGCATTCCATCGCTCCAATCGATCTCGTCGTAGTGAACCTCTACCCGTTCCTCAGCACGGTCATGAGCGGAGCCGCCCGCGACACGATCATCGAGAATATCGACATCGGCGGGCCGTCGATGGTTCGCTCGGCGGCAAAGAACCACGCGCACGTCGCAATTGTCACCGACCCGGCGGATTATTCCGCGTTGCTCGATCAGCTCGATTCGAACGGCGGCACCACCCTCGAATTTCGCAAGAGGCTCGCGGCCAAGGCCTTCGCGCTGACCGCGGCCTACGATTCGACCATCTCGCAGTGGTTCGCATTCGCAGACCAAGGCGAACGCTGGCCCGAAACCTGGGTCTTCGCTTCGAAGCTCAAGTCCGAGCTGCGTTACGGTGAAAACCCTCACCAGCGGGCCGCGCTCTACCTGCCGGTCGGCCCGGCTGCCCGCGGAATTGCCCAGGCCGAGCAGGTGCAGGGCAAGGAGCTGAGCTACAACAATCTGAACGATGCGAGCGCCGCGCTCGAGCTCGCCGCCGAGTTCCGCGACAGCGAGCCCACCATCGTCATCGTCAAGCACGCCAACCCCTGCGGCGTCGCGTCGCGCGAAACGCTGCTGGATGCGTGGAGCGAAGCGCTTGCCTGCGACAGCGTTTCGGCGTTCGGGGGAATCGTCGCGAGCAATCGGGCGCTGGATGCGGTGACGGCAGAGGCGATCACCCAGATCTTCACCGAGGTCGTCGTCGCCCCGGATGCTGACGAAGACGCCAGGGCGATCTTCGCCAGGAAGAAGAATTTGCGCCTGCTCCTGACTGGCGACCTTCCGGACCCCGCTCGCGGCGGGCAGGCGCTCGCGGTCATCGCGGGCGGCCTGCTCGTCCAGGATCGCGACAACGGCACGATCACGCGCGAGCAGCTGACGTGCGTGACGAAGCGTCAGCCGACCGAGCAGGAAGTCCGCGACTGTTTGTTCGCTTGGACCGTCGCCAAGCACGTCAAATCGAACGCGATCGTCTACGCAAAAGACGGAGTCACCGCGGGCATCGGGGCGGGCCAGATGAACCGCCGCGACAGCTCGCGGATTGCGGCAATCCGGGCGCGCGAGGCGGCAGAGGCAAACGGCTGGGCGGAGCCGCGCACGGTCGGTTCGGCGGTTGCGTCGGACGCCTTCTTTCCATTTCCCGACGGGCTTCTGGCGGCCGCCGAAGCAGGGGCGACGGCGGTGATTCAGCCGGGCGGATCAATCCGCGACGATGAGGTGATCGCTGCCGCGGACGAAGCCGGCCTCGCGATGCTGTTCACCGGCATGCGGCACTTCCGCCACTAGACGACTGAATCTTCGATTTGGTCGCGCGCTTCGGCTGCTTCCTCCGCCTCGCGAAGCTCTTTGACCTCGTCCTTCTTAAGCCGGAAAAGTTCCCGGTCCTCGGGCCCAAAGCCTTTGGTCCACAGGATCGAGAAGAAGGCGACGAGGATCGCCGGCACTCCGACGACCAGCTGCCACGTCTCGGGCAGGAGCAAGCGCACCGCCGACCCGACCACGACACCGGCCGCGGTCGCCCAGGCGAGGTCCCAGCGCCAACCGCTGACCGGCGCTCCAAGCTGCTTTTTCAGTAGCCACGACTTGGTCAGCGAAGCGAAAGCCAGCGCGACGCACAAAGCGATCGCCGGCCCGGTCGCCTGGAACGCCTGCGGCAGGCCTTCATCCTTCATGATCAGGATCAGCGCGGCCGCGAGCCCCGCCTCGAGCGCGAGCATGACGAGGCTGATCCCCATGTTCCGCTTGCGGGCAACGTAGATCAGCGCGGCTTCGCTGACGACGGCTGCCGCGGCGATCACCTCGGCCGCGAGCAGGAAGCCGAGCATCGCGGCGCCGCCCGTGAAGCCCGATCCGACGAGGCCCATGACCGCGCGGCCCGGGATGCCGAGAGCGAGCGCAATCCCGAGTTGCGCGGCGATGATCCAATAGGTGACCTGCCGGATCTGCCCGGCGATCGATTGCATATCGCCCGCAGCGATCTTCCGGGCGATCGCGGGCCCAAGCACGGGCTCGAAGCTCGTCTTGAGCTTGGCCGGCAATGTCGCGACCTGCTGGGCGACATAATAAATGCCGACGTAGACGGCGGGCATGAACGCACCGAGCACCGCGAGGTCGACCCGGCGCGACGCCCATTCGACGGCGTCGGCGGCGGCAAGCGGGATGTTGCGGCGGGCGGTCCGCCAGGCTGTTCCGAGGTCGGGCTTCCAGTCGTGCGGAATTCCGTAACAGCGCACCAGCGGGATCAGCGCGGCGATGAGCGCCGCCACCATCGAAAAGACGTAGGAGACGATCAGCCCGTCATTCAATGAGATGTAGGACCAGGCAAAAGCGACAATGCTGATGGTCCACGGCTCTACGACCGAGCGCGCTCGGACGGTGGATCCGACGTCATGTTGATAGGCAAGCGCGGCGAGCGCGATGTCGGTCCAGCTGATCGCTAGCACGGTAACGGCCAGCCAGCGGTCCATCCCGCTGATCTTCGTCGTCGGGTACATCGCGACCGGGAAGACGAACAGGATCGCCATACCGATCGCCGAACCAATGGCCGCGACCAGAAGCGCGTCGGCGACAACGCAGGCCTGCGGCTTTTTCGCATTGGCGAGAAGCTGCGCGAGCCCCCGTCTCAAGCCCAGCGCCGCAATTTGCGCCGCGAACTCCACGACCAGCACCGCATAGGCAAAGCGGCCGAGCGAGGCGGCGCCGTAAACCCGGCCGGCGATGAACAGGAACGGCAACCGCGCCGCGAGCCGCAGGACGAAACCGAACACGTTGAGCCGCCCGCCCCGCGCCAGGGTCGCCATGTCGGCGTCGGGCGCGCCGGTGTCGGCGGTCTCGGTGAGAACTTGCGCTCCCTTGGCGTCGGTCAATGCGCCTCGCCCCAGTTCGGACCCCACCCGACTTCGACGTCCAACGGCACGTCGAGTTTGATCGCCGGCTCGCCCGCATGCGCCATCACCTGCTTGATGACCCCGGCCGCCGCGTCCTCCCGGCCTTCAGGAACCTCGAATACCAGCTCGTCATGGACCTGCAGGAGCATCCGGACATCGCTCAGACCGGCTTCGGCGAGCGCAGCGTCCATCCGCGCCATCGCCCTTTTTATGAGGTCGGCGCTGGTGCCCTGGAGCGGCGCGTTGATCGCGGCACGCTCGGCGCCGGCACGGATGGATGGATTGGGTGAGCGGATATTGGGCTCGAAGTGCGTCCGCCGCCCGAACAAGGTCTGCGTGAATCCGCGCTCGCGCGCAAAGGCCAGCGTGCTGTGAATGAATGCGCGAATGCCCGGAAAGCGTTCGAAATAGCGATCGATGATCGCTTTGCCTTCGTCCTTCGGCAATCCAAGCCGGCCCGCGATGCCCCAGGCCGAGCTTCCGTAGAGGATAGCGAAATTGATGGTCTTGGCCTGGTTGCGCGTGTCGCGATCGACCCTTCCAAACAGTTCCTCGGCGGTCAGGCTGTGGATATCGACGCCCTCGCGGAACGCCTCCTTGAGCTGGGGAACGTCGGCCATGTGCGCGGCAAGCCTGAGCTCGATCTGGCTGTAGTCCGCGGACAGCAGGACATGCCCCGGATCGGCGATAAAGGCGTCGCGGATCTTGCGTCCGATCTCAGTCCGGATCGGAATGTTCTGAAGGTTGGGGTCGTTCGACGACAGCCGCCCGGTCTGGGCGCCGGTCAGCGAGAAGCTCGTGTGGACCCGGCCGGTCTCCGGATTGATCTGCGTCTGCAGGGCATCGGTGTACGTCGACTTGAGCTTGGTCAGCTGGCGCCAGTCGAGCACTAGCCGAGCGCAGTCCACGCCCTCGCCCGCGAGCCGCTCGAGCTCATTGACGTCAGTCGAATATTGGCCGCTCTTGCCCTTTCGGCCGCCCTTGAGGCCGAGCCGCTCGTAGAGCACCTGGCCCAATTGCTGCGGGCTTCCGATGGTGAACGGCCCGCACGCCGCTTCGTAGATCTTCGCTTCGAGCGCCTGGATGTCGCGGCCGAAGTCGGCGGACAGTTTCGCGAGATAGGCGCGATCGATCCTGATCCCGCGCCGCTCCATCCGGGCGATCACCGGCACGAGTGGCTTGTCGATCCGTTCGTAGACCCGAGTGACATTATCCTGCGCGAGGCGCGGCCTCAGGCGCAGCCACAGGCGGAGCGCGATGTCCGCGTCCTCCCCCGCATATTCGGTCGCCGGCCCCAGCGGCACCTTGTCGAACGTAATCTGCTTCGCGCCGGTGCCGCACAATTGCTTGTAGGGGATGCAATCGTGATCGAAGTGGATCTTGGCGAGCTCGTCGAGGCCGTGGCCGAAGCTGCGCCCCGCGTCGAGGTCGAAGCTCATCACCATCGTGTCGTCAATCGGCGCCGTGTCGATCCCGGCCTTCTGCAGCATCACCCAGTCGTATTTGAGGTTGTGCCCGATCTTGAGGACAGCCGGATCCTCGAGCAGCGGCTTCAGCTTGCCGAGCACTAGGTCCATCGGCAGCTGGTTTGGAGCGTCCGAGTAAAGGTCCGCGCCGCTGTGCCCGACCGGGATGTAGCAGGCCTTGTTGGGCGCTGTGGCAAGGCTGACCCCCGCGAGCCGCGCGACCATGCTGTCGAGATGATCGGTCTCGGTATCCACCGCCACATAGCCCTGCGCCTTCGCTTGTGCGATCCAGCGGTCGAGCGACGCTTCGTCGGTGACGGTTTCATATTTGGACCAGTCAACCTCGATTTTCTCCGGCTCGGCCGCCGCCGGTTTTTGCGCTTCCATTGCCGCCATGACGTCATTGCGGACGGTTGCCCCGGTCTGCTGCGCGCCACCGCCGTGCAGCCGGTTCAGGAGGGACTTGAATCCCTGGTCGGTCAGGAATTCCTCGAGCGGCTCCTTGGGAATGTTCTTGAGCGCCAGATCCTCGAGCGGTTCCGGCAGCGGCGAATCGCACACCAGGCGCACCAGCTCGCGTGACAGGCGAGCGGCGTCCGCATGGTCGATCAGCGACTGCTTGAGCTTGGGCTTGGTGATTTCGCCGGTGGAGGCCAGCACCGTCTCGAGGTCGCCATAGGTCTGGATCAGCTGCGATGCCGTCTTCGGGCCAATCCCCGGCACTCCGGGCACATTGTCGACGCTGTCGCCCATCAAAGCGAGCACGTCTCCGACCTTTTCCGGCGGGACTCCGAACTTTTCGAGCACCTGCTCGCGCCCGATCCGCCGGTCGTTCATCGTATCCAGCATGTCGATCCCGGCATCCTCGTCGATCAGCTGCATCAAATCCTTGTCGGAGCTGACGATCGTCACCTTCCATCCGGCCGCCTTCGCCGCGGTCACGTAGCAAGCGATGATGTCGTCGGCCTCCAGCCCCTCTTCCTCGATGCACGGGATGGAAAAGGCTCGGGTGGCGACTCGGATCAGCGGGAATTGCGGGACCAGGTCCTCGGGCGGCGGGGGCCGGTGCGCCTTATACTGGGCGTACATCTCGTTGCGGTGCGTATGCTCCGACGCATCGAGGATCACCGCCATGTGCGTCGGTCCATCGGCCTTGCTGAGGCCGTCGGCGAGCTTCCACAGCATCGTCGTATAGCCATAGACCGCCCCCGCCGGCTGGCCGTGCCGGTTCGTGAGCGGCGGCAGCCGGTGATAGGCGCGGAAGATGTAGCTCGACCCGTCGACGAGATAGAGGTGGGGCTGGGCGGCAGGCGAGGCGGCGTCGGCCGCTGGTGCTTCGGTCGTATCGGTTTCGGACATGAAGAGGCGGGTTTAGCAGGGTAGCGGCGGGAAGGAAGCTAGACCGAAGTTAGGAAGGCAAATGTCCGATTTCGACCCATTGCAGACATTAGCTGAAAGGCGCGAGTAGGGTCCGTCCAATCGGGAGCCATCTCTCAGTATTTGTAAAGGGTATGGCGTTCAGCCGGATAAGGTGGAGGGCCAATCCGATCACCATGATCGCGTAAAGCCTTCGGCAGACAATCAGGTCGTAGGCGATTGCGATGAGCAGCGGCGCCAGCATCAGCGGCCCCCAGATCAACTGGTTGTCGAAACCCACCATTCTTCCGACGAACCGTCCCCAGCCGACGACCGCGATCGAGAACGTGGCGAGCAGCATCGCTCGCTTGTGCAGGGCTGGCCGCTTTCGAAGCAGGACCGCCGAGGCGAGGAAACCGGCGAAGAAAACCATGTCGAGAAGGGGGAAGAAGACGAACGAAGCCGCTTTATCGAAATCATGCTTGCGGACGCCCAGCCGAAGCGCGAGCACCCCCGCCGCATAGAAGCCTACGGCGGCAATGACGAAGCCGTATGTCGCGACCCACGGTCCCGCTTTGAGATGGAGCCGCGTGTTCCCCGTCATGACCAGGGCGGCTTGCGACATGTAGAAGAGCAGCCAAGTCGTGAACAAAGCGGCGTGGACGTGAATCAACCAAAATTGGGTCGTTGGCTTTGGAGTTCGGCCGACGATGGCGCTGAAATATTGCGGCCAGAAGCCGCCAATCGCGAGCACCAGCATGACGAGGCCCAGCATTGTAAAGAAGGGTGATTTGCGAAGCCGCTTTCGAGCGGCAGCCGAGGACGTGACCGTCGTGGCAGCTGTGCCCATCTAGTTTCCCCACTTAGATGTTTAGCATTGTGGGCAAGCCAAAGGCTAACGAATTGTCGTGATCGACCATGTCCGCTTTCCACCCTTTGCAGACGTTAGCAGCTGGTAAAGGCCCTCAACGTAAGCATCTTCGTTCTCAAGCGTGGAGAACGTCATGGATGTAGACAGCGAAGAGCAATCGGCGGAGCGCGCGGAGCTGCACTTCCTCGCAGCTCTGGTGGATGAGTTGATGAAAGCCTTGCTCGTGAACGCCGTGATGGACCGCAGCCAATTGCAAGCGGTTGAGAACGCGGTGGGCGAGCGGATTGGCACCGAGCCTCGGAATTGGTGACGGGCCGACGCAATGTGTCCGCGTTCGAAGCGCTGGCGAAGAACGTCGACGACTATGTCGCGCGGACGAAGGCGGCCTAGGACGAAAGCGGCAATGCCAGCAGCGCAGCAATAAGGATCAAAGCCGCCAGCCCAGCAAGGATCAGGCTAATAATGACCACGGGTAGCGACGACGCTCTGACGTCCGGAGTAACTTGCTCCACATAACGTTCGGATTCACCCTCCGGCGCCCTGTCAGCTTCCGGCGGCAGGAGAATAGGCGATCGGGGAAGTGCAGCCGCCAGCACCGCCTCCGGATCCGGCTGCTGGACGCCCGTGCGGCCCGATGAAAGCTGTTCAATGGTTCGATCGAGGTCCTGCCCAACGCGCTCGATTCGGGCGTTCACGTCGCGGAGTTGAGAGAGTACATCCTGCGGCTGGGGCGTATCGGCCGGTTCGCCTTTCGGAGCACTTTGGAGAAGTGCCGCGCTGACCGCTGCACGGGAGACGCGTTGGCCGAACTGGCAGCCGTAGAATTGGTGGCTCCTCCACATGACGGTGGTGTCGACCGCTCCTGCCAGCGGCAGAAAGATTTGAAAGGTCTGGCCGGTCTCTAGTGGAACCCGCGTTTCCAGCAGGAGGCCGGTTTCCGAAAGGTCATAGATCGTTACCGCAAGCTCGGGCGATTCGGGCAGAGATGCAGTGATTTTCAGCCGCAGCTCCCGTCGGTCCGAGCTACGGCGGTCGGCTGCTACTCCGGTCTCTTCAAATTGTGCCAGCAAGGACACGGTGGCACCTCCAGCCCGGAGGGTCGGCCGATATGGTTAACAAGCTGTAAAAGCGCCCCATCGGCCGCGGTGAGGCGAGCCGCGCGAGCGGCCTAAGCGTCGCTAGCCTGATGTCTGCTTTCCACCCGTTGCAGACATTAGCGGAATGGCTGATGCTTCGATCATGAAGTGGGGACGCGCCCTATATCTTTTTCTCGCCTTTGTCGGGGCGCTTCTGTTCACGCGATTCATCGTCTTCGGTTTCGGCCATCCGGGCGCCGGACAAACTGAAGCCGACTTTCTCGCTCAAATGTCCCGTTCAGCGACGGTGGTCTACCTAGCCGAGTTCGCTGTTTTCTTAGCGGCGCTGGGTTTCGTCCTACGGTCTGGCCCGAAGGCGTAACGTCCGCCTTCCACCCGTTGCGCTAGGCCGGTTCAGCCGAACAGCAACGGCCACAGGACCATGCCGAGGCCGATCATGCTGATCGTCCACACCGCGGTGCGGACCACGGGAACACCGGCAAGGTAGAGCGGCAGATAGACGGCCCGCGCGCCGAGCCATATCCAGCCGCCAAGCGCGGTCGACGGGCTGACGCGCCCGGCGATGACCACGCCAATGAGGGCGACGATCGCGATCGGGAAGGTCTCGGCAAAATTCGCCTGGGCGCGGATCGCTCGGCCGGACATCGGGTTGGGTGGCGGCAATGCCTCGTCGCGGGCGCCGACGTTCCATTTGCGGCCGTATTGCTGGGTCTTGAAGCGCGTCGCGGTGAAGATGTGGACGAACAGCAGCAGCGCCCCGAGCGCCAGGATTTTGATTTCTATCGGCATTTTTCGCCCCCTTTTTCTGTCGCTCTACGGAACCAGCACCGTGTCCGTCGCCTCCGGAAGCATGTCGGGAAAATCGAGCGTGTAGTGCAGCCCGCGGCTCTCATGTCTCGACAGCGCGGACCGCACGATGAGGTCGGCGACTTCCAGCAGGTTGCGAAGCTCGATGAGGTCGGGGGTTACCCGGAAGTTGCGGTAGTAATCGGCAACCTCCTGCCTGAGCATGTCGATCCGCCGCTTGGCCCGCTCGAGGCGCTTGGTGGTGCGGACGATGCCGACATAGTTCCACATGAAGCGGCGGATCTCGCCCCAGGTCTGGGCGATAACGACCTCCTCGTCACTGTCCGTGACCCGGCTTTCGTCCCAGCCGCGGATTTCGGGAACCTCGGGCAGGTCGTTCCAATTCCCGGCGATGTGTTTCGCCGCCGCTTCGCCGAACACCAGGCATTCCAGCAGGCTGTTGGAAGCGAGGCGGTTGGCGCCGTGAAGGCCCGACTGGGTGACTTCGCCGGCGGCGTACAATCCAGGCGCGTCGGTGCGGCCGTCGAGGTCCACCACGACCCCGCCGCAGGTGTAATGCTGCGCCGGGACCACCGGGATCGGCTCCTTGGTGATGTCGATCCCGAGACCCAGGAGCTTCTCGTAGATGTTGGGGAAGTGCGCCTTCACGAAATCCGGGTCACGGTGCGAAATGTCGAGATGGACGTAATCAAGGCCGAGCCGCTTGATTTCATGGTCGATCGCCCGGGCAACGATGTCGCGGGGCGCCAACTCGGCGCGCTCGTCGAACTGGGGCATGAAGCGCTTGCCGCCGCCTTTCACCCCCGGCGGCAGCTTCAGTTGCCCGCCCTCGCCGCGCACCGCCTCGGTGATCAGGAAGTTCTTGACCTCGAGATTATAGAGGCAGGTCGGGTGAAACTGCATGAATTCCATGTTGGAGATTCGGCACCCGGCGCGCCAGGCCATGGCAATTCCATCGCCGGTCGCTCCGCGCGGCGCCGTCGAATAAAGGTAGGCGCGACCGGCTCCGCCGGTTGCTAGGATCGTCGCTCGCCCGGTCAGGGTCTCGACCCGCTTCTTCTTTCGGCTCCAGGCATAAAGTCCGTGCACCGCACCGCTGGTCGAAAATTGCGTCGCGTGCCGCCCGGTAACGAGGTCGATCGCGACCATGTCCGGGATGAGCGTGATGTTCGGATGTTTGGCTGCGGCGCCTTCCAGCGCCTGGCTAATGGCATAGCCCGTAGCGTCGGCGACATGGACGATCCGGCGGTGGCTGTGCCCTCCTTCGCGGGTCAGGTGCAGTGCCCCATTCTCGCTGGCGAACGGCACTCCAAGGTCGATCAGATGCCGGATGGCGCGGGGCGCGGCTTCGACGACATGCTCGACCACCTTGATGTCGTTGAGGCCGGCTCCGGCGGTCATCGTGTCGTTGACGTGGGCTTCGAAGCTGTCGCCTTCCTCGAGCACCGCGGCAATCCCGCCCTGTGCCCGAGCCGAAGCGCTGTCGCCGAGCGCGCCCTTGGCGATCACCGCGACCGAGCGGGTCTCGGCGAGATTGAGCGCGGCGGTCAGCCCGGCCGCGCCCGAGCCGACGATGAGGACGTCCGCTGTGGGTTTCACGCCGCTTCCTGGTCCGCGGAAACGAGGCTCAGGAACACATCCTCCAGGTCCGGCTCGCGGGTCCGGACGTCGACGATGCCCCGGCCTTCGGACGTCAACGAAGCGAGCACCTCGCCGGCGTTCACTTTGTCCTTGCGGTAAATGATTTCGAGCGTGCGCTCGTCGAGAAGGGCGATATTCTCGAAGCAGTCGTTGACCGGGACTTCGATAATGTCGCGGTCGAAGGTGACGACGACCGCTTTTTCCTTCGCTTTGGCGACCAGCTCGCGTGTCGGCTCGTTGGCGATCACCCGGCCGTGGTGGATGATCGCAATGCGGTCGCAAAGCTCCTCGGCCTCTTCGAGGTAGTGCGTTGTAAGGACGATGGTGACGCCTTGCTCATTGAGCCTGCGGACATAGTCCCACAGCTGGCGGCGAAGCTCGACGTCGACTCCGGCGGTCGGCTCATCGAGCACCAGGATCGGCGGCGAATGGACCATGGCCTTGGCGACCAGCAGCCGCCGCTTCATCCCGCCGGACAAGGTCCGCGAATAAGCATGCGCCTTGTCCGTCAGGTGCATGGCCGCGAGCAGCTCGTCGCTCTTCCGCTCGCCCGACGGAATTCCATACAGGCCCGCCTGAATCTCGAGCGTCTCGCGGGGCGTGAAGAAAGGATCGAAAATGATTTCCTGCGGAACGACCCCGATCGAGCGTTTCGAGTTGCGCGGATGCCGGTCGATGTCGAAGCCCCAGATGTTCACCTTGCCGCCGGTCTTCACGACCAGTCCGGCGAGAATGTTGATCAGGGTCGATTTGCCCGCGCCGTTGGGCCCGAGCAGCCCGAAGATCTGGCCGCGCGGAACATCGAAGCTGACCTCGCGCAGCGCCTGCTGGCCGCCGGCATAGGTTTTGCTGAGCGATTCGATGCGGATCGCGGGCTCGTCCATGGTGAAGCGCGCATAGGAGCGGCCCGCCAAGGCGACAAGCGCAAGCGGTTGAACGGCCGGCGACCGGTTGCTACCTCAGTGGACGATGCCACCACCCCCGCCGCCCGAAGTGTTCAAGGTCAAGGCCGAACGAGTCTATTGCGACGGCTCGGGCGAAGTCGATGCTGCATTGGGCCATCCGCGGATCTACCTCCGGATGGATGCCGAACTCGGCTATGTGGAGTGCGGCTATTGCGACCGGCGCTTCGTCCTTGAGGGGGGACCAGCGGACAAGGCCGCATGACGGCTCCCGATCCGCGCCGCTTCCTGTACCGCAGCCTCGACCCCGACGGCGCGCGGCGGCTTGCGGCGAGGTATTTCCCGACTCACGAAGACCTCGAGCTCTATGAGGCGCCACCGCATGACTACGTCGCCACCTGGATCCGAGCCGCCCGACGAGTCAGCCCTCCGGATCGGCGCTCTGGTTCCGCTAACTCGGCCTGGCTGGGTCGAGGCAGGCCAACACTTGCTCGCTGGACTCGAGCTGGCCGTTTGCGACGTCAATGACACGGGCGGGATCGTGGGAAGACCACTTGAGTTGGTGGTTCGAGACACTGCGGCTGATCCGCAGACGGCCGCGGCGGCCGTGGATGAATTGGACAGCCTGGGCGTGGCTGCCGTCACGGGGGAATATCACAGCGTCGCCGCTCGCGCCGCTGCTGCCAGGGCCGACGCTCTCGGATTGCCGTTCCTCTGCTCGTCAGCAGTTCTCGATGCGCTCACCGAACAACCTAGCAAATGGGTCGCGCGCCTCGCCCCGGCGCAATCCCACGGCTGGCAGATCTACGCAGACTTCCTCCTCAAGGCGGGCCACAACCGTATCGCCGTAGCAGCCGAGCCGAGTGTCTATTGGGCATCTGGAGCAGGCATTCTGCGGGACTACCTCACGCCACGCGGCGGCACCCTAATCGAGCTCGACATGCGCTCACTCGCGCTCACATCGCTGTGCGACGAGCTCCACCACAATCGCGCGACAGCTCTTCTTCTTCTGGTCGGCTACCCGGAGCCGGCCGTGTCGATCGTCAAGTTAGTCCGCCACGACGAGCGTCTCGCCGAGATCATGATTGGTGCTCCGGCCGGGCAACCGGAGTTCGCCGAGTGGGCGACGTTGCTGGGGGACGACAGCTCCGCCATCTCGTTCTTGCGCTACCTGCCCGTGCGCCTCAGCCCACTCGGTGCACGCGTCGAGACGGCGCTCCGTGAGCGGCTGGGCGAAGCGCCTTCCTTCGTCGCCTTCGAGGGCTACGACGCCGTCGCTGTTCTCGCCGATGTACTGCGTTCTCACGGCGTGGGCCGGGCGGGCACTGCCGAATCCTGGCCGCGCGTTGCGGTTGAAGGTACTCGCGGGAAAATTCGGTTCTCCCGCACACCAGGCATCAGCGTTTGGCAATGGGCATGGTCGCCAATCCAAATCGCTGATCGAGATCCGGCGGAAGCAGATCGCTTTCGCATTCTCCACGTCAGTTGAGAGAACTCGCAGGTTTCGGGCCCGAAATGCCGCCGCCAGCAGCCCGCCCTCATCTACCTTCCCCGCGCGCGAGCGAATTTTGCACCCGGCAAAGAAGCTGCGGTCGAATAGCCTAGGCAATCTGGATCAGGGCGCGGATCGCGGCAGGACTAGTTGCATCAGGGTGGCAGGAGCAGGCGCCACGCCTATATGGCGTGAATGTCCGTTCCTCTTGACCCGCGGCATTTCCTTTACCGAAGCCTCGACCCTGACGGCGCGCGACGGCTTGCGGCGAGGCACCTATCCGCGTGCGACGACGGTGAGCTATTCCTTCAATATGCGGCGAGCGAGGCGTTCGGCTTCGACGACGGCCGCCTGAAGACCGCGGATTATCATACGACTTCCGGTTTCGGCCTTCGCGGGGTCAATGGCGAGACGACGGCCTTCGCCCACGCCAATGAGATTAGCGAAGCGGCGATTGAGCGCGCCGCAGCAACCCTGAGATTGCTCGACCCTCGCAAGGGGGAGGTTGCTCCGCCGCCGCAGCGGACCAACCAGTCGATGTACGGCTCGGACGACCCGCTTTCGCTCGTCCCGTTCGCCGAGAAGGTCGCGCTGTGCGAGCGGATCGATGCCGCGGCTCGCGCCCGCGACCCGCGCGTCGCGCAGGTCAGCGTTGCCCTCGCGGCGAGCTGGAACGTCGTCGATATCGTCCGCGCCGACGGGTTCGTCGGATCCGACGTCAGACCGCTGGTCCGGCTCGGAGTCCAGATCGTCGCCGAGCAGAATGGGCGGCGCGAAACCGGCTATCATGGCCTCGGCGGCCGCTATCTCTACGGCAAGCTGTTCGACGAGGCGGAGTGGAACCGGGGGATCGACCTCGCGCTCGCGCAGGCCCTGGTGAACCTCGAATCGGTCGCAGCGCCAGCGGGCGAAATGCCGGTGGTGATGGGCTCGGGCTGGGCGGGGGTGCTCCTTCACGAGGCGGTAGGCCACGGGCTCGAAGGTGATTTCAACCGCAAGGGCACCTCGGCCTTCTCCGGCAGGATCGGCGAGCGGGTCGCCGCATCTGGAGTCACCGTGGTCGACGACGGCGCGATGAATCAGCGCCGCGGGTCGCTGACCATCGACGATGAAGGAACTCCGACCGGCCGAACGGTGCTGATCGAGGATGGGATACTCAAAGGCTATCTGCAGGACCGCCTCAACGCGCGGCTGATGAGCATGGCACCGACCGGAAACGGCCGGCGCGAGAGCTTCGCGCACGCACCGATGCCGCGAATGACCAACACGTTCATGCTCGCCGGAAAGGATGAGCCCGGAGAACTCATCGGCCGGGTCAAGGACGGCATCTACGCCAAGAGCTTTGGCGGTGGGCAGGTCGACATCACCAGCGGCAAGTTCGTCTTCTCCTGCACCGAGGCCTATCGGATTCGCGGCGGCAAGATCGCCGAGCCATTGAAGGGCGCGACACTGATCGGTGACGGGCCGACGGTGCTGACCCGGGTCAAGGGAATCGGCAACGACCTCGAGCTCGATGAAGGGATCGGGGTGTGCGGGAAGGGCGGCCAGAGCATCCCGGCGGGGGTCGGACAGCCGACCGTGCTGATTGACGGCCTTACCGTCGGAGGCACCGCGGCGTGAGCCCAAAGGCATACGGTGACTGGCGCTCCAACGTCCTCAAATTCTGGTTTGGTCTCAACTCGAAGCAATGGTGGAAGACCGATCCCGAGCTCGATCACCGGATCACGCAGAATTTCCTCAAGCTCTGGGCGGAAAAGCGGCAATTGCCGGTCGAGGTTTTCCTGACCGATCCGCTGACCGCAGCCGCGGCGGTAATCCTGTTCGATCAATTTCCGCGCAACATGTTTCGCGGTTCCGCCGACCAGTTCGCGACCGATCATCTCGCGTTGGCGATCGCCAAAGGCGCGATTGACGCGGGCTTCGACGAGCAGCTCGAGCATGACGAGCGCAAATTCCTCTACATGCCGCTCGAGCATAGCGAGAACCTCGACGATCAGAACCGCGGAATTCTGCTGTTCAGCCAATTGGGCGACGAGGAGCAGGTGCTGTACGCCAAGAAGCATCGCGACGTGATTGAGCGGTTCGGCCGTTTCCCGCATCGCAACGCAATTCTCGGAAGGGCGCCGCGCCCGGATGAGATCTCGGCCGGCGACGTGTTTCCCTGGTGAGCGGGCTCGTCGAGGCGCGTCGCTTCAATTGGGTCTATCAGGCCGAGCTCGCGCGCGCGTTCCTCGCCAGCCACGGCGTGCATTCGGTCGTTTTCGATTCCGGCCTCAACATCGCCGAGGGTGGCGGCTTCGCCACTGCCGTTCGGCTGATGGTCCTCGAAGAGGATGGTGCCGAAGCGCGCGAGCTTCTGAAGGATTACGACCGCTAGAGTAGGTGCGCGATCGGCGCGACGTTGAAGCCGGCATCGGTCACCCGCTGCTCGATCTCTTCGCGCGCAAGTCCTTCCGCCCGCATCGCCAAAGCCCAGGTCAACGCCGACCGGTTGCCTGACCTGCAGAACGCCAACGCCTGGCCGCTTTGCGCCGCGCGCAGCGCTTCCTGCATCGCCTCGATGTCGGCCGGGCCGATGCCGCGGAGGATGGGAACATGGCGGTAGGATATCCCCGCTGCTTCCGCCGCGGCCTCGATGTCCGCGGCGAGGGGCTGGTCCGCCTCCTCGCCGTCTGGCCGGTTGTTGATCAGCATGGTCACGCCCTGCTCCGCCAGCCCGGCGACTTCCTCGGGGCGGATTTGTCCGCTTACCAAGGTCCGGTCGTCGAGCTGGCGTTGCATGATCTTACCCGCCCCGCTCGGTCGGGCTCGACGGAACAGGCGCCGGCGCAGGCGCGGGGGCGGGCGCTGGAGCCGCTCCCGCTCCGCCCGACAGCCCGTAATAATCGAGATAGGGCTGGATGCTCGGATCGCGTCCGGCGAAGGCGCGGTACATTTCCGCATAATCGAGCGTGTTGCCGCGCGAGAGGACCATTTCGCGGAAGCGCTGGCCGTTCTCGCGGGTCAGCCCGCCGTGGGTCCCGAACCAGTTGAACGCGTCCTGGCCGAGCATCCGGGTCCACGGATAGGCATAGTAACCCGCCGAATAACCGTTGCTCCAAATGTGCAGGAAGTAGTTCGAGCGGTACCGCGACGGCACGTCGGCGGTGTCATAGCCGCTCGCCGCGAGCGCCTGGGCCTCGAACTGATCGACGTCCTGCAGGGGCGCGGTCGCCGCTAGCGAATGCCAGTCGAGATCGAGCCGCGCCGCCTCGAGCACTTCGCCAACCTCATAGCCCTGGTTGAAGGTCCGGGCGGCGAGTACCTTCTGGATGAGCTCTAGCGGGATGGTCTGGCCGGTTTTGTAGCTTACGGCATAGTGCGGCAGGATTTTCGGATCGAGCGCCCAATTCTCGTTGAACTGGGATGGGAACTCGACGAAGTCGCGAGCCACGCTCGTCCCCGACAGGGTCGGATAGGTCTGCGAAGCGAACATGCCGTGAAGCGCGTGGCCGAACTCGTGGAACATGGTCGTGACGTCGTCGAAGCTGATCAGCATCGGCTGCCCCGGCGCCGGCTTGGTAAAGTTCTCGACGTTGAACACGACCGGCTTGGAGCCGCGCAGGTACGATTGGCTGACGAGGTTCGACATCCACGCGCCGCCCGACTTGTTGTCGCGCTTCCACGGGTCGATCATGAAGATCGCGAGCGGCTTGCCGTCGCTGTCGGTCACGTCGAACACCCGCATGTCCGGGCTCCAGGTCGGGATGTCCTTCCGCTCCTTGAAGGTCAGCCCGTAGAGTTGGTTGGCGGCGTAGAAGACGCCGTCCTCGAGCACCTTGTTGAACTCGAAATATTGCTTCAGCTGGTCGCTGTCGATCGCATAGCGCTGCTTGCGGATCTGCTCGGCGTAGAAGTTCCAGTCGGCAGGCGTAACCTGGAACGCGGCGCCTTGCGACTTGGCGAGCGCGCGGATGTCCGCCGCCTCCTGATGCTGCTTGGCCGAGACTGCAGGAGCGAGCCGATCGAGGAAGCCGATCGCTGTCGACCGGTCCTTCGCCATCTGGTCGTACAAAGTGTAGTCGGCCCAGGTCGAATAATCGAACAGCGCGGCTTTCTTCGCCCGCAACGATGCGATCTCGCGAATGATATTCCGCGTGTCGTTGGCGTCGCCGTGTTCGGCCCGGTTGAGGCTCGCCTCGAACAGCTTCTGGCGCGTGTCGTGGTTGGTCAGCGATTCAAGCGCCGGCTGCTGGGTCGTGTTCTGCAGCGGGAGCACGTAGCCGGAGACCTTGCGGTCCTTCGCCGCTTCCTGGGCTGACGCAATCTGCTCCGGCGACAGGCCGGCAAGCGCCGACGCGTCATCGACGTGGAGCGCGCCGGCCTTGGCGGCGGCAAGCAGCTTCTGAGTGAAGGCGGTTTGCAAGGTGCTGAGGCGCTTGTTCATGGCCTTCAATTCGGCCTGCTTCGCCGCCGTAAGCTGGGCGCCGGCATGAACAAACTGCTTGTAATAGACGTCGAGGAGCTTCGCCTGTTCGGGATTGAGGTTCAGCCCGGCCTGATGGTCGTGGAGATACTTCACTCGCCCGAACAGCTTGGCGTTCAAGAAGATGAAGTCGCTGTGGGCGGCGAATAAAGGCGAGGTCTTGGTGTCCGTCGCCTGCAGCGTATCGTTAGTGTTGGCGCCGTTGACCGCGCTGAACGCAAGGTTCGCGCGCTCCAGCAGCAAGCCCGAACGCTCAAGCGCGACGAGCGTATTGTTGAAGGTCGGGGGCGCCGGGTTGTTGGCGATCGCCAGGACTTCACGCTTCTGCTCCGCCATTCCGGCAAGCAGCGCGGGAAGATAGTCGCTGTCCTTGATTTTGGAGAAATCGGGCGCTCCGAACGGCAGGGCGCTGGGCTTGGCGAACGGATTCGACGAAGGAAGCGTTGCCGAAGCAGCCGTTGATTTCTTAGGCGCGGCGGCATTCGCCGGCGCGGCGGTGACGACCGCAAGCGCTGCGGTCGCAAGAAGGATATTGCGGATCATGTCTCTCCCCGAGGGTCCTTTGAAGAACTGGATTGGGCCTCTCCAACTGCCGAGCGCCTTACGCAAGCCTGAATATCAGCCGTTGGTCGAAAGGGCCGCGAGCATCGCCTCTCCGTAGCGCTCGAGCTTGACCGCGCCGACTCCCTGGACTTTGCTCAAGGCATTGAGATCGCGCGGTTTGCTTGCGGCTATTTCGCGCAGGGTCGAATCATGGAAGATGACGTAGGGCGGAACGCCGGCCTCGACCGCAAGCTTGCGCCTTGCCTCTCGCAGAGCCTCAAACAGCGGATCGGCCGGGCCGTCGAAGCGCCTGCGGCCGGCTCGCTTGCGCGGTGGAGGGACGGCGATCGTCAGTTGCTCTCCACCCTTGAGGATCGGCCGAGCGCCGGGTCCGAAACTCAGGCCGCCATAGGCGTCGGAGCGCAATGCGTCGCGGGCGATGAGCGCGCGGGCGACCGGCCGCACCAGCGCCAGCTCGTCCTTTGATGCGATGCCGAAGACCGACAGACGGTGATGCCCAAAGCTCCGCACTTTATCCGTTTCGCTGCCCGCCAGCACGTCGGCGAGGTGGCTGACGCCGAACCGCATTTCCGTCCGGAACGCCGCCGATAAGAGCTTGCGGGCAACCTCGGTCGCGTCGATCGTTTCCGGCGGGTCGAGGCAATTGTCGCAATTGCCGCAGCGCTCTTGCGGGTCGTCGCCGAAATGGCGCAGCAGGATCGCGCGGCGGCATCCGGGCGTCTCGACGAATGCGGCGAGCGCATTCAGGCGTTCGCGTTCGACCGGGCGACGTTCGGGCTCGATCTCCTGCTCAATCCGCTGGCGGGCGAGAGCGAAATCCTGCGCTGCCCAGAACAGCCACGCTTCGGCCGGCTCGCCATCTCGCCCGGCGCGGCCCGTCTCTTGGTAATAAGCCTCGATCGACTTGGGGATTGCGGCGTGCGCGACCAGGCGCACGTCAGGCTTGTCGATGCCCATCCCGAAGGCCACGGTCGCGGCGATCACCATCTCCTCGGAATGGACGAACGCCGCCTGGTTGCGGGCGCGAACCTGCGGTTCGAGCCCGGCATGATAAGGCAGCGAGGGTCGGCCGTTGCGGCCCAGGACCTCCGCGACCTTCTCCGCCTTGTCGCGGCTGGGGGCGTAGACGATCGCCGGGCCCGGTTGCGTCGCCAGGAGTTCACGAAGCTGCTTGCCGGTCTGCTCGCGATGCCGGACGTGATAGCGAATGTTGGGCCGGTCGAAACCGGCGACGATCAACCCGTCGGCCGGGATGCCGAGCTGGCCGAGGATATCGGCGCGGGTCCGGGCGTCGGCCGTGGCGGTAAGCGCGAGGCGGGGCACCGCTGGATGATCGTCGAGAAGATTCTTCAGCTTGCGATAGTCACGCCGGAAATCATGCCCCCATTCGCTCACGCAATGCGCCTCATCGATCGCGATCAGCGCGAGGCTGACCCGGTCGACGAGCCGACGAAAACCATCGAGCGTCGCCCGTTCGGGGGCGACATAGAGGAGATCGAGCTCGCCGTTCCGGAATCGCTCGACTGTGTGCTCTCGGTCGCCGTCGGCGGACGTCAGTGATGCCGCGCGGATGCCGAGAACCTGGGCGCTGCGCACCTGGTCGTGCATCAGCGCGATCAGCGGCGAAATCACCAGCGCCGTGCCCTCGCGGACGAGGGCCGGCAGCTGGTAGCAAAGCGACTTGCCGGCGCCGGTCGGCATCACGGCTAGGCTGTGCTTCCCCGCCAGCACGCGGCCGATGACCGCTTCCTGGGCTCCACGGAAGCGGTCGAATCCGAAGGTCTGTTTCAGGGTGGTCTGCGGGTCGGTCATAAACTCACTGGACTGATGCGGCCCGAGCTCGGCCAGCCTAGCCCGCCCGATCCTCGCGGGGAAGCTATTCCGCGGCCTCGGCGGTTTCCTCGGCGAACCGCTCGGCCGCCTGGCGGTACCACAGGTCGGCGTAGAGCCCGCCCTTGTCGAGAAGCTCGTCATGCGTGCCGGTTTCGGCGACTGTGCCTTGGTCGAGGACCACAATCTGGTTCGCGTTGACGATGGTCGAGAGACGGTGGGCGATCATGATCGTCGTCCGGCTCTTCGCAACGCTCTCCAGCGTCTCCTGGATCGCCTGCTCGGTGCGGCTGTCGAGCGCCGACGTCGCTTCATCAAGCACCAGGATCGGCGGGTTCTTCACCAGCGTTCGTGCGATCGCGACACGCTGTTTTTCGCCGCCCGATAGCTTGAGCCCGCGTTCTCCGACCATCGATTCATAACGGTCTGGCAAAGCGTCTATGAAACGTTCGATCGCCGCTCCGCGCGCCGCGGCCTCAATGTCTTGCTGGATCGAATTGCCACGCCCGTAGCCGATGTTGTAGCCGATGGTGTCGTTGAACAGCACCGTGTCCTGCGGGACGATCCCGATTGCGCCGCGCAAACTCTTCTGCTGCACCCCTGCGATATCCTGGCCGTCGATCAGGATCCGCCCCGCCGTCGGATCGTAGAAGCGATAGAGCAGGCGCGCGATCGTCGACTTGCCGGCGCCCGAAGGACCGACGATCGCGCAGCTGGTCCCCGCGGGAATATCGAGGTCGAGGCCTTGAAGGATCTCTCGTCCGGGCTCGTAGCCGAAGCGGACATTGTCGAAGCGAACCGCTCCGCTGGTGACGTGCAGCGCGGGGGCGCCGGGCTTGTCGGTGATCTCCATCGGCGTGTCGAGCAGGTCCCACATGGCCTCCATGTCGATCAATCCCTGGCGGATCGAGCGATAGACCCAGCCGAGCATGTCGAGCGGCCGGAAGAGCTGCATCAGGAGCGAATTGACGAGCACAACGTCGCCCGGGGTGAAGCGGCCTTTGCTCCAGCCCCAGACGGTAAAGATCATGGCTCCGGCCATCATCAGATTGGTGATGAAGGCCTGGCCGATGTTGAGCCACGCGAGCGAGACTTCGTTGCGCACCGCAGCGCGGGTGAAAGCGCCCACCGCCTCGTCGTAACGCTTCGCCTCGCGATCCTCGGCGCCGAAATATTTGACCGTCTCGTAGTTCAGGAGCGAATCGACCGCGCGCCCGATCGCCTTGTTGTCGACGTCGTTCATCTGCCGCTGAAGGTGAGCGCGCCAGTCGGTCACGAGCCTTGTGAAGGTGATGTAGATTGTGACGATCACCAGGGTCGCCGCGACCAGGCCGGCGCCGAATTTGACGAGGAAGATGATGCAGATCGCCCCGAGTTCGATCACCGTCGGAGCGATGTTGAACAGCAGGAAATAGAGCATCATGTCGATGCTCTTGGTTCCTCGCTCGACGATCTTGGTCAGCGATCCGGTGCGGCGTTCCAGATGGAAGCGCAAGCTGAGGTCGTGAACGTGGCGGAAGACCGTCGTTGCAAGGCGCCGCGCAGCCTTCTGCCCGACCTTCTCGAACAAGGCGTTGCGCAAATTGTCGGACAGGACGCCCGCGAATCTTGCCGTCGCGTAGCCGGCGACCAGTCCCGCGACGACGCCGAAAGTCGCGGTTCGGCCGCTCATTCCGTCGATCACGGCCTTGTAGGCGAAGGGCATCAGCAGCACCGCCGCCTTGCCGGCGAGGACCAGGAGCAGCGCGGCGATCACGCGCGCCTTCAACCCGGCTTCGCCCTTCGGCCACAGCATGGGCAAGAAGCGCCACAGGGCGCGGAACCCGCCGCTCGGCTTGGTCTTCGTCGTCGCCATCCAATCTAGGTAGGAGCCGGAAAGGCGCACCGCAAACCGAGTCGCCTCGGCGAGATATGCCGGAACCGGGCATCCCGCGTGTCTGTTCTGAGGCACAAAGGGGACTGGCCATGGCCGAGAATGCTCAAAATGCCGGAAGGCGGAAGAACAAGGCGCGGACGAAGGTCATCAAGCCCGAACAGGAAGGCCAGGCCACGGCGGTCGAGTTCGAGCGGGAGGGCATGGGGGTGGCCCCCAAGGAGTAAATCATGTCTGACGTCATGAAGCCAACGACCTGACGGTGGCGATACGACGTCGAGCTGAACATTGACCGGGCGGCCGCTGCGCCCCTAGCGCTGAAGCGTGTCGGTCAATTCCAGGATCACCGAGGCGTTAGCCGCATTCAGGCGCGGCGAGCTCGGCCGAGCGCGCGCCCTCGCCAGGGCGCAGCTCGATGATGAGCAGGGGCCGCCAGACGTTCACCATTTGCTGGGGTTGATCGACTGCCGCGAAGGGCGAATCGAAAGCGGCGTAAAGCACTTGCGCGAAGCGCTGGACGCCGAACCGGCCAATGCCGCGTTCCGCGTCATGCTGGCGCGCGCGCTCACCGATTCCGGCTGGGCGCAGGATGCGCTCGACGTCGCGACGCCTCCAACCGGCACGAGCCCCGCGGAGATGGCCCTGTGGCACGCGAGGGCCGAGGCGGCACAGGCGATCGGACACCACGAAGTGGCCGCGGAGGCTTGGAAAGTGCTGTGCGCCGCCCGGCCGGACGACTGGCGTGTCTGGGCGAATTGCGGCGATTCGCTCGCCGGGCTCGAGCGATGGGAAGAAGCGGCGAACGCGCTTCGACGGGCGTGGACGCTCAATCCCAACGAGCTTTCGATCCAGCAGAATTTCGCAGGCGCTCTGACCAAGGCGGGATTTTACGACGAGGCCGCCGACCAGCTGCACCGGATGCTCGACGCGGGTCCAGACGACACCGCAATTCGGCTGACGCTCGCCCGGCTGCTGGCCGATCTCGGGCGGCACGAGGAATCGATGGCCGAGCTCGACAAGGCAGCGCGGCTCGCGGTCGGCGAGGGCGCGTCCGGCGACGATAGCGTCACTTTGATCCGAATTGCGCTTCCCGATCGGAAGGGCCCGCTTCAGCCGGCTTCGACCGCCGAGATGCGCGCACTGCGCGAGCTCGCCCTCCTCCTGGAGCGGACCAATCGGATGGACGCGCTGAGGACCTTGCTCGACGATGCCGAAGGACTCGGCATAATTCGCGAGGAGCTCGGCTACCCGGCAGCGGCGATCGCTCTTCGCGATGGCGACGGAACCGAGGCCCGGCGCCTGCTCGAGCTCGAAAGCAGCGAGGCCGATCCGGTTCGCTGGCATCGGTTGATGGCCAAGATCCTCGACTCGCTCGGCGAAACGCAAGGCGCGTTCGACGCCGCCGTGGCGATGAACCGTTCGGTTCAGGATTTCGACTCCTGGGTCGGCAAGGGCGCTCAGTATCGCAGGCGAATCCGCGGACTAGCCGAGGCCGTCACTTCGAAATGGGTCGGCCGGATCCGGCCCATGAAGCCCGGGCCGCGCCGCTCGCCCGCCTTCCTCGTCGGTTTTCCGCGCTCGGGCACCACCCTGCTCGACACGTTCTTGATGGGCCACCCCGACACCGAGGTGCTCGAAGAGTTCCACATGCTCGGCGCGGCCGAGACCGTACTCGGGAACGTCGCGCATCTGCCGGATCGGTCGCCTGATCAACTCGAACAGGCGCGACGCGCTTACTTCGCCGAACTCGACCGGCATTTGGACCGCGACTTTTCTGGGCTCATTGTCGACAAGCTGCCGCTCAACATGCTCGGGCTCCCGGTGATCCGTACATTGTTTCCCGATGCCCGGATCATCTTCGCTCAGCGCCATCCGTGCGACGCGGTCCTGAGCGGGTTTATGCAGAGCTTCACGCTGAACGACGCGATGGCCTGCTTTCTGAGGATCGAGGATGCCGCCGATCTGTACGACGCGGCGATGACGCTGTTCACACGCAGCCGGGAGGCGCTGCCACTCGCATTCCACAACCTAATCTACGAGGAACTTGTCGTGGATCCTGAAGCCGCGCTCCGCCCGCTGATCGACTTCCTGGGCCTTGAGTGGCGGCCCGAGCTGCTCGACCACCGATCGACCGCGAAGGCGCGCGGCGCGATCATCACGCCGAGCTACGATCAGGTGGTGCAGCCGCTCAGCAAGGCACCGAGCGGCCGCTGGCGGCGTTACGAAAAGCAGCTCGGGCCCGTTCTGCCGGTGCTGCTGCCCTGGGCGGAGCGCCTCGGGTACACCAATTGACCGGAATCGGACTACATTTGTAGCGTCTGTCCGATTCCGGACAGTGCGGGTCATCCATCTTCACGCCATTGGCAGCAAAATATCCCAACTCACGGTGCGATTTGCCACGAATGCTAACTTCTGTGTGACAACTATCATTGAAAACAAACGATAATTCGTAATTGGCACAGTCCCTGCAGTGTAATTGGCACGGACCCGATGGTCGGGTTCGACAGAGACATGAAAAAGGGACGATACAATGTTTGCCACTTACACCTCCGCCCGCGAGTTCGCCACGGTGATCGCCGGTGCATTCATCTCCGCGCTTCTGCTCGTTTCGGCTGCCACTTCGCTGCCGATCGCCTGAAGCCAACTGCAACCCAAAGGAAACCGATATGAACGGACGTTTCCTGATCAACCGGCGCGACGCCAAGGTCATGGGCGTCGCCGCGGGCATCGCCGACTACAGCGGCGTCGACCCGACCATCGTGCGCCTGGGCCTGGTCGCCCTCACGCTGATGACCGGTCCGGTGATGATTTTCTTTTATGTTCTGACGGGGCTGCTCGCGCCCAATCAATAAGGCGCGAGCCGCTCTTTTCCGCCGGTCGGCCCAGGGCCATGATGCCGGCGTGACCGACCCATACAAACTCCAACGTTTCATCGACGCGCAGGAACAAGACTTCGAAATCGCTCTCGAAGAACTTAGGGAGGGTTTGAAGCGGAGCCACTGGATGTGGTTCATCTTTCCCCAGCTTGCAGGCCTCGGTCTAAGCCCCACCGCCCAATATTTCGCCATCTCCTCTCTCGAAGAAGCTCGCGCTTATCTCGAGCACTTGTTGCTCGGCTCGCGCCTCCGCTTATGTCTCGGAGCACTTCTGCAATGGAGCGACAAACGCACAGCCGAGCAGATCCTCGGCCCGATCGACGCGATGAAGCTCCGGTCCAGCCTCACTTTGTTCGAAGCGGCTTCCGGCGACCCGCTGTTCGGGCGCGCCCTCGAGGCTTTCTTCGGTGGAGAACGCGACGACCGCACGCTCGCACTTTTGAACGCCGGGCGGTAAGCAGCCCACCAACACGATCAGCCGATTCCAGGGAGACCATCATGCGTCAGCTTCTGTTCGCTCTCACCGCCATCAGCCTCGCCGCCGCGCCGGCTACGGCCGCCCTCAAAGTCGGTGACAAAGCACCCGATTTCACCACCACAGGGGCCGTGGGCGGAAAGGAATTCAAGCTTCACCTGGCGCAGCAGCTGAAGAAGGGGCCGGTGGTTCTCTATTTCTTCCCCAAGGCCTTCACTTCCGGCTGCACTGCAGAAGCGCACGCGTTCAGCGAGTCGATCCGCGACTTCAAGAAGGCCGGCGCTCAAGTCGTGGGCATGTCGGCGGACGACCTCAAGACTCTGCACGATTTCTCGGCAAAGGAATGCCGCAGCGCCTTTCCAGTCGCGACCGCGACCCCGCAGATACAGAAGGCCTACGACGTGGCGTGGGCGGCTCATCCGGGGCTGACGACAAGGACATCCTATGTCATCGGGAAGAACGGCAAGGTCGTCATGGTGCACGACGACCTCGACTTCAGCCAGCACGTCGCCAAGACGCTCGCGGCCGTGAAGGCGCTCAAACATTAATCTTGCGGCCATGACACTGACATGACGGAACCGTTACTGGCGCTGCGCGCTTTGGGACGGCTGCACTGCCATATCAGGGGAATGCCCATGAAGATCACCACGACGCTCGCAGTCGCCATCGGACTTGCTGCGCTTGCTGCCTGCAATAAGAGCCCGCAGGAGAACGCAGCCGAGAATATTACGGACACCGCGAACAATACGGCCGAGAACATCACCGAGACCGCCAATAATACGGCCGAGAACATCACTGAGAACGCCGAGAACAAGGCCGAGGCCGTTAAGAACGCGGCGGAGAACAAGGCCGAAGCGGTCAGCAACTCGGCTGACACCAACGCTCACTAATATTCACGCAAGAGCACGCGTTGGAAGAAGGGCGCCCGACCAGCCTGGGCGCCCTTTTTCATGCGATATCCATCGCATTGCCGCCGTTCCTTGCGAAGTCCATGAATTCGAAGGGAATCGAAGGCTCGCCCTTAACTTTCGATAGGACTCGGCCGGGCCGATCCGCTGGAAATCTATGGTTAATATGATTCACCCAAATCAGAATTTGACTCGTTTCGTCCCGGTAACGGAACGACTCGACGTTAGTAATTTATTTACCATTTACCTTAAGGTTCCTCTTCCGCGTTATTCATGATCCCCCTGGTGTCGGGGGGAACCGGCGACACGCCGTGGAGGGGAGCGAATGGGACACCCATTGCTGGTACGGGCAGTCCTTGGCAGCGCGGGCTTGGCCGCCTGCGTCGCTTTATTGTCCGAAGTCGCCAAGGCCGCCGACAGCGCTGATTACAGCCCCATCGTCGTTTCCGGCATCGCGCCCCTGGCCCCGCCGAATATGTCGGGAACGGTAACCCTGCCGGTGAAACCGCTGCGTTATCTCGACGATTGGGAACGGGCGCGGCGCGACGACAGCGGCGACCCCAGGATGCAGGCGCTGATCGCCCCGGCTCGCGGCCTCACCCCGCAGCAGCAGGTTTTCTACATCCAGGGCGCGGTGTTCCAGCGAGTCCACTGGCGGTCGGATGCAACGGAGTGGGGCTATCACGATTATTGGGCGAGCGCGGCGGAGACGCTGCAGCACGGCTATGGCGACGAAGAGGACCGGGCGATCGTCAAGATGCAGGCGCTCCGGGCGCTGGGCTTTCCGACCCGCGACCTCTACCTGACCATGGGGAATGACAAGGTCGGAGGGCAGATCACGGTCCTCATCGTCCGCCTCGGCCAGCGCTACTTCATGCTCGATGACACCAACGGGGCGCCGTTCACGACGGACCACCGCCCCGAATTCACGCCGATGCTGACGTTCGGCTACGGCGGCTTCTGGATCCACGGGTACCCGTACGTGCCTGGCGCGCCGCGGTCGCGCGCCCGAACCGCGGTCGCCTCCGCGGCTTCGGCCTTCGCGGCCCATTAAGCCGCGACATACACCCAGGCGCGCCGGCCGGATTCAAGCCGCGCCTCGATTCTGACATAGGCGCCCGTTTCATAGGAATCGGTTGAGGCGAGCTCGTCCGCGCTCAGTTGGAACACCAGGCCTTCGATCCGGTCCGACGGTTCGCCCGTCGCGACTGCGATCGTGTGCACGGCCTTGCCGCTGATGCTGACCACATCCGGATCATCGATCTCGACCGGTTCGAGCCGATAGCCGCCGAGCGTATCGGGCTCGCCGTTCAGCAATCGCCCGTAGTTGGCCAGCTGCACGTCCGGCTGCTGAAGCGTGCCGTAGGAGAAAATCGCGATCAGCACGGCGAAGCGGCTTTTAACCTTTTCTAAGATTCCCGGGCGCAGAACCCCCTGGATAAGGGAGCGGAGTCGCAAATGGGAGCGCCCAAGACAGAAATTGAGGCGGCCGAACAGCCGGCCGCGGAATCCCTATTGGATGCGTTCAAGACGATCTCCGCAGCCGAGCGCCGCAAGCATGCGAGCGTGCTGAATTACTGGCTGTCGATCCGCGGCGACAAGGAATTCCCACCGCTCCATGACCTAGACCCGCTCGAACTCACCGACGCTGGACCCAATTCGATCCTGCTTGAGCTGATCAGCGGCGGCCATGACGCTGAGGTGCGCCATCTCGGGGAAGCTGTGCGGTTCGAAGGCAAGGTTGACCGAATCATCGACGCCCCGACGCCTTCGATCCTCGCTTGCATTGCGAAGAAGCTGCCAATCGTCGCCATCAGCCGGGATTTCCTAGCGTTCGAGGACGAATATGAGACGGCCGAAGGCAAGACCCACTGCTGGGTGACCCTCTTGCCGCTCAGTGCCGGCGGGGCCTGGGTCGACTATGTCTACGCCCTCGCGACGTTCGACAGCGACGCCGCCAAAGCCTCCAAGGCGAATCCGAAAGGGAAGGAATCCGAAGCCGAGCCCGAGCCCGAAACGGCCGCCGATCCCGTCAGCGCGGTCCAGGACCCGGAACCCGAAACGATCGAAGAACGTCCAACCGTCGAGGAATCCGTGGCGGAAGAGACGCCGACGGAAACCATCGCCCCAGAGGTTGAAGAGCCTGTCGAGGAGGCTCCCGCCGAAACGGACAAAGAGCCGTCTCTCGAAACCGCGGAGGAACAAGCGCCTGATTCCGCGGCGCGGGCCAAGCCCGGCTTTTCCAAGCTGCTCGACAATCTAGCCGGGCTGACGGGCTTTTACGGTCACGGGTACACCGTCGAGCCTGGTGCGCCCTCTGGTCACCCAGTTGAAGACGGACCTTGCGCCGAAGAGCAAGTTGCCAACGAGCCCGTCGCAGAACCCGTCCCGGAAGAATCGGAAACAGCGCCTGAGCCGGAACCGGTATCCTACGAGCCCGGAAAGGCCGTTGAGGAACCTCCTCAAGCCGAAGTGGTCGAAGAACCGGCCGCCGAGGCCTCGCCTGCGGCCGAGGAGCCTTCCGTGGCCGAAGAGCCGCTCGAGCTCACTGCACCGCCAGCCACCGTACAAATCGAAGACGTAGCCCCGGTAGCATCGGAGGGACCCTTGAAGAACAAACTCGCAGACGTTCGCGCCAAGGCGGACGAGGCCCGCGCGGCCAAACTCAGGGCCAACGCCGCCCTCTACGACGGCCTCAGCGCCGCCTACGACTTCGCGCTGGACGCGGAAAACGCACCGGAGGATTATCTGCGGCTGGTCGAGGCCGAGGGGCTCAAGATCCAGCTTCGCTCGCCGATGCGGCCGGTGGTCAAGCTCGCTTTCAACGGCATGTGCGATGACGCGACGATCCGCCAGCTCGAAGCGGTGCTCGCCTGGGCGCTCGACAATGAACTGCCGCGCGGCTCGCTCGCCGAGCAAATCGACGCTGCCGGCGGGATCGGTCCGATCCTCACCGGAGATGCGAAGGCGGCCTGAGCGGTGGTCTAACGCTTCTTCGGGTTCTGGCCGAGCCGGAGGCCCTCGACCACCGCATCCTCGGCGCATTTGCGCGACAGCTCGGCGAGAACGGCAATATCCGAATCTCCGGCCTGGCGCGCGAGCCAATTGGTGCGGCTCGCGATCTTGCGCAGGTCGTTGATCGCCGACTCCGGCAACTCCTGATGATCGGCGAGCAAGCCCTCGAACACCGGTTCCGACAGCGGATTGGCGAATTCGAGGCCAACGAATTCCTGACAGTGCCAGACGACCCGGCAGTACTGGTTCTCGAGCCCCGAGATGCTGAGCCAGATCCAGCTGTCCTCGGCCACGCCGGAGGTGCACTCAATTCGGCAGCCATGGGTCGAAATATCGATCACCCGCGCCTTGACGCGGCTCTTGTTGCCATCGCGCATCATGGCGCTGAGTCGCAACGCAAGGCGGTGTGCGCGTCTCCGTTCGGGCTTGGTTTCGGCGGTTTCAGGCATGCGAGTCTGCTCCCGCCCCATTTGTGCGACCGGAGAGGTGAACAAATGGTTCTCGCGAGGCCGATCAGTGATGCTTGAAGAACTGAACGGCGCGCTCGTGCTTCTCGGCTGCAGCGCGGTTCGAGAAGGTGCCGAGATTCTTCCGCTTTCCGTCCTTGCCCGTCTTGCGCGAATAGAGGCGGTACTCGCCCGATTTCAGCTTCCTGATCATGACCCTAATAACGTTTGGGCTCGCGAGAGGAGCCCGGCGCGCCTCGGTTCGAGGCGTGGCCTTAGTGCGAACAGACGTCGTTGTTGCCGGCGGTCGCCGACAAACGCGTGTAGGAATCGGTTTGGGAAGTGCTGATGACCACGCCTTCGGTTGTGCAGCGCCTCAGCTGGAAGCGAACTTTGCGCGCGCGAAAATCCAGCGAGACTCGACGAAACGTCTCCAAGATGTCGGTCCCGAGCAGCAATGAGGGTCCGCCGGAAAGACCGAACAGTTTGAAGGGCGGCACGTCGGCGAAGGCGATCGGTACGTCGCGCAGAAGCACCGGTCCGAGCCTCAGCTCGTCGATGCGAGCTAGCTGCAAGGGGGTGACCACCCCTGTGACCCCAATCGCTTCGACCGTGTAGATCTTGGTCCGCTTGCGCAGCAATTTGTCGCGGAGCGCCAAGTTGCCGATGGTGATTTCGGATCCCGTATCGATGACGGCGTCGAGCCGCAGCCCCGAGGCCTGGACTTCGGCCAGGATCAATTGGCCGCGCTGACGCCGGGCCGTAATCACGATGTCGCCGGGGCCGACCTTCATCGGCTTCGACGCATCCTCAACCTTGATCAGATGTTTCTCGAAATCCATCATCAGGCGCTGCCGGACGAGGGCGTCGATGCCGACCAGGCCGTCGCCGCCCAGGTCGATTTCGCGCAGGGCGGGCAGCTGCAGGTCGCGGATGGTGCTCGGCCCCAAGGTCAGCGAGTCGACCTTCACACGGTCAACGACGTCCCGACTGGTCATTCCGTTGAGGATCGCCGGCGTGCCGAGCGGAAGCTGCAGGTCGTGCGCGATGCGCAGGCCGACCGCCGACGTGTCGGCGCCGCTGTCGACGATGAATTTGTACGGGCCGCGACCATTCACCTGCACGTCGACGCTGAGGCGTGTTTCGATCTTGCGCGCTTTGACGTCCTCTCCGCCGACATCGAGATTAGGGTCGAAAATGGCCGGCGGCAGCGGCGGGACGTTCGGGGGCTGGTCGGCCGGGGCCGGCTTCGGCCTGCTGATCTTGGGGGGGTCGGCGGCCGCCGCGACGTCACGCGTTGCGGCCGAGACCAACAGTCCGAACGCGAGGATCAAAGCACAGCGAGGCGTAGACAAACGATCCTCTCCCCTGGCGGTTAGTGTGCCTTATCCGCCGCGGAGGTTCTACCACGGATTAAAGGAGCGTTGCTGGACTGTTCGACGGAGGCAGGGCTGGCAGCGGTCAAGTGCCCGCCCAACTCCGTTTAGACGCAGCGGCTCGGTCTTTTGGCGGCTGCGTCAGGCCGACAGAGTTCAGCGACACAGGGCTGGGCCACTGCTTGTGCATGACTCCGATTTTCCGAGGCGGCGTTTCCTCAAACTTGAGCGGTAATCTCGCCCGGCTTGTGCGGCGCAAGCTGGTTCACGCCTTCGTCTAGGCGGGCGACGATCAGGCGTTGATCGTCACGGAAGTCTTCCAGGAACTTGATTTCGGAAGTGCTGCACCCGACCAAATGGGCAACCCCGATTTGGTGATTGATGGCGTCGACTTCGCGATTGACCTGGTCGACCAGCTTGTACGCATATTGATTGCCGGCGGCCTTATACTGAACGAGGTGCCAGCAATCGTGGAAGAAGGTGTTGGCGTGGACATCAGCGTCAGTGTTGCGGAAGAATTCCTCTGCCTCCCAATAGAAAATGGCGTCGTCCTGGTCGCAGCAGGGGCGGTCCATCAGATGGTTGTCGACGACCACCTTGCCGGCGAAGAAGACGATCTTCTTCATGCCGCGGAAGGCGTCGCGATAGTGCGGGGGCCAGTCGATGCCGTTGATGAGCGCGGCCATTTCTTCCGCGCCAGCGATCAGTCTGGGCCGGTCCAGATCGGCCGCGACCGCGCCCTCGCCGACTTCGAAGTCGATCGGCACGCCTTTCCCCAAAATATCGATGCTAGCCATCGTCGCGCTCCCCGTCGCGATTCGGCGTCGCGGACTTAGCATAGTTTGGCCGCGATGTTCAGCGTGCCCTGCGGGGCTCGTCACTGGTCTCATGGAAGCAGTGACCAATCTATGATAATTTAATGCCGCCGAATCGCCACTGTATGGGGGATTTCCCATGGCGAAATCTGCGAAATCGAAAGCCGCAAAATCCAAGAAAGGGTCGCGTCCGCATCAGGTCCGCATTTGCAACCTTTTGCCGTCGCTCGCCACCGAACAGGACTGGCACTTCGAAGATGCACTGACAGCCGGTGCGCTTACCGCTCCCGCGGCGCTTCCGGCGAGCGTGGACCTGCGGGCTACCTGGTGGGACGTCGGCGACCAGAAGGACACGGGTTCGTGCGTTGGCTGGGCCTCGACTGATGGGGTCGCCCGATACATGCTGGTGAAGGCAAACAAGCTTGCCAAGACCGAGCATCTGTCGCCGCGATTCACCTGGATGGCGAGCAAGGAAACCGACCAGGCGACGACGATTCCTGAAACGATGCTCGACTGCGCCGGAACGTTTCTCAAGGCCGCCGCCGACATCCTCAGGAATTACGGAGCCGTCCCGGACTCGCTGCTTCCATTTGTGATCAACACGGCGATGTACACCGGGAAGGAGAAGGACTTCTTCGCTACTGCAGCGACGCGGAAGATCACTTCCTATTTCAATCTCCAGCGCAATCTTCCCCAGTGGAAGTCGTGGCTCGCGTCGACCGGGCCGATTCTCGTGGGGCTCAACGTCGACGCCACATGGGACAATGCCGCTTCGACGGGTGGCAAGCTGGTTGCGTTCCAGCCGGGCACCGTTCGCGGGGGCCACGCCGTTTGTATCGTGGGTTACAAGGCCGATGGGACCTTCATTGTCCGCAATAGCTGGGGAACGACGTCCTGGGGCGACAAGGGGTTCGGCTATGCCACCCCCGCCTACATCAATGCGGCATTCTACCCCGAAAGCTATGGAATGACTGTATAGGAGGCGATCCCGAGCTCGGTCCTTGCCCATGGCAGAACATCAGCTTTCCGATGACGATAATGGCGCAGTTATCGACGCGCGAGTCGGGGACGTGATCGAACTGCGCTTGGGCGAGACGGCGTCGGGAGGATATCGTTGGACGTTCGACGACGCGGGCGCGGACGCGATCGAGCCGCTGCCGCCGACTTACGAGTTCGAAGCTGGGAAGGTGGGCGGCACAAGCATCGCCCACTTCCGCTTCATCGTCAAAGGCGGCGGCAAGAGCGCTATCCGGCTGGAATACAAACGGCCGTGGGAACTGGGGGAACCTGCGCTGCGAGACTTTGAAGTGGTCGTCGTGGCGCGCTGAAACTCCCCTACCCGGCGGCCGGTACGGTACTGGTCACCGCGTTGCGCTCGCTTCGCTCGTTCGTCTAGGCTCATGGCCTCGATTCCGTCGTGACGTCGGCTGGGACGTAGATTTCCCCTCCCGCCTCCTCGAAGCGCTTGCTCATCTCGGCCATGCCGGCTTCGGCATCCTGCTGAGACAGGATTTCTCCCCCATAGTCTGTATTGGGAGGAGCTGAGGCCGCCTGCTTGGCAGCAAAGTCGCGGACTTCTTGAGTGATCTTCATCGAGCAAAACTTGGGCCCGCACATCGAGCAGAAGTGCGCGGTCTTGGCGCCTTCGGCCGGCAAGGTCTGGTCGTGGAAGGCCTCGGCGGTGTCGGGGTCGAGCGACAGGTTGAACTGGTCGCGCCAGCGGAAATCGAAGCGCGCGCGGCTGAGCGCATCGTCGTGTGCCCGCGCCGCCGGATGACCCTTGGCCAAGTCCGCCGCATGGGCGGCAAGTTTATAGGTCACCACCCCGACCTTCACGTCGTCGCGGTCGGGAAGGCCGAGATGCTCCTTCGGGGTGACGTAACAAAGCATCGCGGTTCCGAACCAGCCGATCATCGCAGCGCCGATCGCGCTGGTGATATGGTCGTAGCCGGGGGCGACGTCGGTCGCGAGTGGGCCGAGCGTATAGAAGGGCGCCTCGCCGCACGCCTCGAGCTGCTTTTCGACATTCACCTTGACCTTGTGCATCGGCACGTGGCCGGGGCCCTCGATCATCACCTGGACGTCGTTTTCCCACGCGATCTTCGTCAGCTCGCCCAGCGTGTAGAGCTCGGCGAACTGCGCCTCGTCATTGGCGTCGGCGATCGATCCGGGACGGAGGCCGTCGCCCAATGAGAAAGCGATGTCGTACGCCTTCATAACCTCGCAAATCTCGTCGAACCGCTCGTAGAGAAAGCTCTCGCGGTGATGGGCGAGGCACCATTTGGCCATGATCGATCCGCCGCGGCTGACGATCCCGGTGACCCGGTTGGCGGTCATCGGGATGTAGGGCAGGCGCACTCCGGCGTGGATGGTGAAATAGTCGACCCCCTGCTCGGCCTGTTCGATGAGCGTGTCGCGGTAGATTTCCCACGTCAGATCCTCGGCGACGCCCCCGACCTTCTCCAGCGCCTGGTAGATGGGCACGGTGCCGATCGGCACGGGCGAGTTGCGGACGATCCATTCGCGCGTGTCGTGGATGTTGCGCCCGGTACTGAGGTCCATGACGGTGTCGGCGCCCCAGCGGATCGCCCACACCATTTTGTCGACCTCGGCCGCGACATCGGAGGCGACGGCGGAATTGCCGATATTGGCGTTGATCTTGACCAGGAAGTTGCGGCCGATCGCCATCGGCTCGCTTTCGGGGTGATTGATGTTGTTGGGGATGATCGCTCGGCCGCGAGCAACCTCATCGCGGACGAATTCCGGAGTGACGAAGTCGGGGATCGAGGCGCCGAAATCTTCGCCGTCGCGAGTGACGAACAGCTCTTCGCGGCCCAGGTTCTCGCGGACCGCGACATATTCCATTTCGGGGGTGACGATGCCGCGCTTCGCATAATGCATCTGGGTGACGTTGGCGCCGGGCTTGGCACGAAGAACTCGCTTGCGGACGTTCGGGAAGGGTTGGACTCCGCCGCTGCGGTCGGGGCCTAGTTGGCCGTTGTCCTCCGGTTTCACTTCGCGCTGGGCGACTTCCTCGACATCGCCGCGCGAGCGGACCCAGTCGCGGCGGAGCTCGGGCAGGCCGGCCATGATGTCGATGCGCTGCTCGGGGTCTGTGTACGGACCGCTGGTGTCGTAGAGGATGACCGGCGGTTCATTGGCCGTAGGCTCGAGGTCGACCGCGCGCATCGCGACGCGCACCCCATCGCGGCCTTCGACAAAGATTTTGCGCGAGCCGCGGATCGGCCCGGTCGTGACTTTCAATTCGGTGCGTGCAGGCGCGTCGCCCATCTGGACTCTCCTTCCCTCCACCGGTCCTAACCGGATCAGGTTCTACGGGTCTCGGCACCATGCCGACTCTCAGCCGCGACGCGGCTCCCCGGGAAGAGTCACCCTTAGGACTGCACGCCGGACGGCGCCATGTTTGTTTTGCGCTGCAGCCACGCTAACGCTGCGGTACAATGCGGCAGCTGACCCATCTCGACCGGCTCGAGGCCGAGAGCATCCAGATCCTGCGCGAGACGGTCGCGGAGGCGACGAAGCCGGTGATGCTTTACTCGATCGGCAAGGACAGCTCGGTGATGCTGCACCTGGCGAAGAAGGCTTTCTTCCCCAGTCCCCTACCGTTCCCGCTGCTTCACGTCGACACGACGTGGAAGTTCAAGGACATGTATGCGCTGCGCGACAAGGTCGGAGCAGAGAGCGGTGCGGAGCTGCTGGTCTGGACTAATCCGGAGGCCGAGCGCCAGGGTATCAATCCGTTCGACCATGGCCCGCGGCATACCGATATGTGGAAGACGGATGGGCTGAAGCAGGCGCTCGACCATTACGGCTTCGACGCGGCGTTCGGCGGCGCCCGGCGCGACGAGGAAAAAAGCCGGGCCAAGGAGCGGATCTTCAGCTTCCGCGACAAGAATCATCGCTGGGACCCCAAGCGCCAGCGGCCCGAAATCTGGTCGCTCTACAATGCGCGCAAGAATGCGGGCGAAAGCATTCGAGTCTTTCCCTTGTCCAACTGGACCGAGCTCGATGTCTGGCAATATATCCTTCGTGAGGGCATCGAGATCGTGCCGCTTTATTTTGCGGCGGAGCGGCCAACCGTCGAGCGTGATGGCCTGATCCTCATGGTCGACGACGAGCGCTTCCCGCTGAACGGCGAGACCGCGGCGATGCGCAGGGTCCGCTTCAGGACCTTGGGATGTTACCCATTATCCGGCGCGATCCTGAGCGACGCTGAAAGCGTCGAGGACATCATCGCCGAGATGCTCGTTTCGACCAGCTCGGAGCGGCAGGGGCGCGCGATCGACCGCGACGCGGGTGGCGACAGCATGGAGAAGAAGAAGCAGGAGGGCTATTTTTGAACGTGCCTGCCGACATCCACGCCTGGCTCGCCGAGCAGGAGAGCAAGGAACTGCTCCGCTTCATCACGTGCGGCAGCGTCGATGACGGCAAATCGACCCTGATCGGGCGCTTGCTCTACGACTCTCGGCAGGTCTTCGACGACCAGCTCGTCGCGCTTGAGGGCGACAGCAAGCGCCACGGCACGCAGGGAGAAGCCATCGACTTTGCCTTGCTCGTCGACGGCCTGTCGGCGGAGCGCGAACAGGGAATCACGATCGACGTCGCCTATCGCTTCTTTGCGAGCGAGAAGCGCAAATTCATCGTCGCCGATACGCCCGGGCATGAACAATATACCCGCAACATGGTGACCGGCGCATCGACCGCCGACCTGGCGGTGCTGCTGGTCGACGCGCGCAAGGGCGTGCTGATCCAGACGCGGCGGCACTCCTATTTGGCAAGGCTCATGGGGATCCGCCGCTTCGTCCTGGCGATCACCAAGATGGACCTGGTCGATTACGACCAAGGCGCGTTCGACGCGATTACGGCCGATTACCGCCAGTTCGCCGAAAGCATCGGGGTCGAACATTGGGTCGCGATCCCCGTATCGGGCCTCAACGGCGACAATGTGGTCGCCCGCAGCGGGGTTATGCCGTGGTACTCAGGGCCGAGCCTGCTGGAGCATCTCGACGCCGTGCCGGTCGATGCGTCGGCGGACGCGGCGAAGCCCTTCCGGATGCCGGTACAGTGGGTCAACCGTCCTAACCAGGACTTCCGCGGTTTTTGCGGCCAAGTCGCGTCCGGAACTGTCTCGCCGGACTCGGAGGTGCGCGTCCTCCCCTCCGGCCGGGTGACGCGCATCGAGCGCATCGTCACCGCCGACGGCGATCCCGACGAAGTCGCTGCCGGTCAGTCGGTCACCCTGACCCTCGCCGACGCGGTCGACTGCTCGCGCGGGGATGTGATCGTCGACGCTCACGACCCGCCGCAGGTCGCCGATCAGTTCGAGGCCACGATGGTGTGGATGGCCGAAGACGAGCTGTTGCCGGGCCGCGGCTACTGGATGAAGATCGGCACGCAGACGGTCACGGCGACGGTGCAGGCGCCGAAATATGAAGTGAACGTCAACACGCTCGAACACCTTGCCGCCTCGACCCTGGCCCTCAACGCGATCGGTGTGGCCGAGATCGCGACCGACCGCGAAATCGTGTTCGAGGCCTATGACGTGCCGGGTTCGAGCCCCAACCGGTCGCTCGGCGGGTTCATCCTGATCGACAAGCTTTCGAACGCGACTGTCGCGTGTGGGATGTTGCATTTCGCGCTTCGCCGCTCGCTCAACATCCATCCCCAGCATCTGGATGTCAGCCGGGAAACGCGCGCGAAGATCAAGGGGCAGAAGCCCGCTGTGCTATGGTTCACCGGCCTGTCGGGCGCCGGCAAGTCGACCATCGCGAACCTTGTCGAAAAGAAGCTGGTCGCTCGGGGCAAGCACACCTTCCTGCTTGACGGCGATAACGTCCGCCACGGGCTGAATCGCGACCTCGGCTTCACGGAGACGGACCGCATCGAGAACATCCGCCGGGTCGGCGAAGTGGCGCGGCTGATGGCCGACGCTGGCCTCATCGTCCTCACCGCCTTCATCTCGCCGTTCCGCGCCGAGCGGCACATGGTGCGGCGCATGGTTCCGGATGGCGAGTTCATCGAGATTTTCGTGGATACGCCACTCGAAGAAGCGGAGCGGCGCGACGAAAAGGGCCTCTACGCCAAGGCGCGTTCCGGCGAGCTCAAGAATTTCACCGGCATCGACAGCCCCTATGAGCCGCCCGAGGCGCCCGAAATCCACATCGATACGACGAAGCTCAGTGCCGAAGCTGCGGCCGACGTGATCCTCGAGGAGCTGCTCAACCGGCGCTAGACGTCACCATGTGTAGGCCAGTCCGCCCGCCACCAGCCATTGGTTGGCGCTGCCGCGATCGGAGACGATCGGCGAGTGCCGGAAATCGCTGACGAGGCGAGTGTATCGCGCGGCGCCGAAGATCGAAAAGCCGTGCAGCAGGTCGCCCGACACTGACTGGTTGAGGAGGAGGCCGACCCTCCAATCCTTCATCCCGCCGTCGGCGTCGAAGACTGGCAGAACCCCAGCGGTCAGCGCCGACTCCGCCGGAGTGACGCTGAAATAATAGTCGGCATATTTGTTGCCGACGAACTCCGCGCTCACCGACAGGCTGGCGTACGTCGTCCGCGACAGCGGTGTCGAGAATTCGACATTGGGGGTGAAGGTCGTCGACTGGTGGGCGTTGGCAACGTCGTGAACGACGTCGAAGCGCAGCGCGAGCGTGTCATAGGGATTGGTCAGACCGTGGAAGCTGACTCCGGCAAAGCCGCCGATCTCGATCGCCGTCTTCCGGTCCGGAAGCAGGTCGACCACATCGTCCTTGATATGCTTGGTCCGGTTGAGCCGGACGCCCGCGATCGGACCGAAGTCGAACCCGAACTTCTCGCCGTCCGGAATGACGTCGACGTAAAGGTACAAACCCTTGGTCGAAAAAGAGATTCGGTCGACCTGGCCCCGGATCGCCACGACAGGGATCAGGCGATAATCGTCTGAACCCTCGTAATCGGGCAGTAGCCCCGCTCCGCCGGCGATCGTGACGCTATCCTTCCTGGCGACGTCCTCCGCGCTCGGCCCATCGGCAGGTGGCGACTGGGCAAATGCCGGCGAGCTTAGGCAACAAGCGGCGAGCACAACGCAAGCGACATGGCGCATGGCTTTCCCCCGTTATTTTCCGCGCAATATGACAGCGGACGGCTGGCGGGGAAAGTTTTGGCTTAGGTTAGTCGCCGGCCCCCGGGTCGGGGGTGAAATATTTGTCGTATTTGCCCTCTTCGCCCTTATGTTCGTCGGCGTCCGCCGGGCTGTCCTTCTTGCGCGTGATGTTGGGCCATTCGGCCGAGAAGGTCGTGTTGAGCTCGAGCCATTTCTCAAGCCCGCTCTCGGTGTCGGGAAGGATCGCTTCGGCGGGGCATTCCGGCTCGCACACCCCGCAGTCGATGCACTCGTTGGGATTGATGACCAGCATCAAATCGCCCTCGTAGAAACAATCGACCGGGCAGACCTCGACGCAGTCCATATATTTGCATTTGATGCAGGCGTCGGTGACGACGTAGGTCATGGAAACTCGCTCCCTTTGGCGATTTCGCTAAGAGCGACCGCCGCTGTCGTCAACGCCCACCTCCCGGTAGCAGGTCCGCGCCTCGGCCGCCGGGCCGCGCCGACTGGGCAAGTCGAGAACCTCGAGCACTCGAACTCGGCCATGAAGGGGGAGTGCGATCACGCTTCCGATGCGCACCTCTTCGGAGGGTTTCTCCACGCGCTTGCCATCGATGCGGGCGTACCCGGCCTCGATCACCGCCTGGGCCAGGGTTCGGCTCTTCACCAGACGGATAAAGTAGAGGAAACGGTCGATCCTCAAGCCAATCCCCTATTGGCGCCTCAGCTTTTCGAGTTCGGCAAAGGCGTGGGACGGCGGGCCGCGCCGGTCCTCGCGCGGCGGCCTTCGGCCGCGCCAACGCCAGGCATCGCCGGCCTTGGCGAAGCCGACCTCGCTCATCAGCTTCGCGATCGCGTCATCGTCGAGACCGATAGAGGTCGCGAACTCGAGATCGACCGGATTGGCGCCTCCTGCTGTCCGCACCTTGCGGGCGTGGCTCGCGAGCCGGTCGGCAAGGTCGATCCGGATCCAGGTGCGGCCGAGCCGCCGGTAGGCCAGATCGGCCCCGCGCGGATCGGCCTCGGGCCCAAGAGTTGCTGCGCCGGCGGGCGGAAGCGTGGGCATTGCCTGCCCGCTCCGGACGGCGAGGAGAGCGGCGCGCCAGCGCTGCGCCAGGGGCTTCAGCAACGGCACGAGATAGACGTCGAGCGGCCCGAGGCGAACCTTAAGCTTGTGCACAGCACGGCGATCCGGCTGCTCGAGGTGCGCAATGGCGCCGAGAATCGCCTTGCGCGGAAGGACCCCGCCGGCATCAGTAAGCATCGCGGCGAGGGCGCGAACGCCCGAAGAGCTTGCCGGATCGGTTGCCGCCGCCGCCAGCCGCTTCAAGGGCTGGAGGTGCTTCTCGACCTGCGTGTCGAGCCAGGATTCGAGGCGGCCGCGAAGGGCCGCGCGACTCTGCGCCGAAAGCCGATCGAGCGGGCGTGCGGTTCGAAGCGCGGGCTCGAGCATCGACCGCCCGGGTGCGAGCCGCGCAAGCAAGTGGCCCTGCCAGCCGACCGCCAGGGCCCCAGCTTCGTCGGTCACAAGTTCGAACGCATCGTCGGAAGCGTCGATCAGCGCATTGGCGCGGCGGTCGAGCTCGTCCCCGAGACGGCGTTCGGCGGCCGCCAGCAGAAGCCGCTTGTCGGCAAGCCTCGTCGCCGGATCGACTCGGAAGTCGAATCCGGCGAGATGCCCGATCGGCTCAGGCCCGACGCTGACTTCGCCGTCGGCCGCGACGGTCACTGGGAGCGCATCGGCTCCGCGTGCGCCGATGTCGCGGACCAGGACCGCGGTGCGCCGGTCGACGAAGCGCTGGGTCAGTCGGTCGTGGAGCGCGTCGCTGAGGCGTGCTTCGACCTCCCGCGTGCGCTCGGCCCATTTGGCCGGCTCCTTCAGCCAGTCGGCGCGGTGCGCGATGTAAGCCCAGCTGCGGATTCCGGCGAGGCGGTCGGCGAGCGCTTCGATGTCGCCGCTGACATTGTCGAGCCGGGTGACCTCTGCCGCGAACCATTCGTGCGGTATGTGTCCGCCCTCGCCGATGTAGCTGAACAACCGGCGGACCATCCGGCTATGATGCATCGGGCCGATCTTGCGGAAATCAGGCAATCCGCACACCGCCCACAACCGCCGCGCCTGGGTGCCGCGCCGGACAGCGATCGCCGGGTCTTCGGCGCAGATCTTCAGCACCGCGAGGTCGATGGCCTCGGGACCGGACCGCAGCAGCGGGTCGTCACTCCTCGATTCGAGACTGGCGATCAGCGCTCGGACGTCGGTGAAATCGAGCTCGGCGTTGCGCCAGTAGACGAAATCGAGCGGACGGAAGCGGTGGTCTTCGATCGCCGCCGCTTCTGAGTCGCTGAACTCGGCATGCTCGTCGGCGCCCAATCCAAGCGTTCCGAAGCTTCCATCCTGCTGGTGCCGACCGGCGCGGCCCGCGATCTGGGCCATTTCCGCTATCGTCAGGCGGCGGTCGCGATGCCCGTCGAATTTCTCGAGCCCCGCGAAGGCAACGTGGGTGACGTCCATGTTAAGGCCCATGCCGATCGCGTCGGTGGCGACCAGATAATCGACCTCGCCTCGCTGAAACATCGCGACCTGCGCATTGCGTGTGGCGGGTGACAAGGCGCCCATCACCACCGCGGCGCCGCCCCGGAACCGCCGCAGCATTTCGGCGAGCGCGTAGACCTGCTCGGCCGAGAAGGCGACGACCGCCGAGCGCGCAGGGAGGCGCGACAGCTTGACGTTCCCGGCATAGCGCAAAGTCGAAAAGCGCGGCCGGCTGACGATCTCGGCGTCGGGCAGAAGCTCCCGAACGATCGGCTTCAACGTGTCGGACCCGAGGATCAAAGTCTCCTCGCGGCCGCGCACCCGAAGCATTCGGTCGGTGAAGACATGGCCGCGTTCGGGATCGATCCCAAGCTGGGCCTCGTCGATCGCCGCAAAGGCAAAGTCGCGCTGAAATTCGCCGGCGTGGTGACCGTCGCCGCCTGGAACCGGCATGCTTTCGGCCGTGCACAGGAAATAGCGCGCACCCGGAGGAACGATTCGCTCTTCGCCCGTCAGCAGCGCGACCTGCGGCGCGCCCTTCATTGCACAGACGCGGTCGTAGACCTCGCGCGCCAGAAGGCGGAGCGGGAAACCGATGACTCCGGAGGAATGGCCGCACATGCGCTCGATCGCGAGGTAGGTTTTGCCCGTATTGGTCGGACCAAGGATCGCCCGGACGGGCGCATCGGTACGCGGCGCCATGATGACCAAGAATGTGGCAGAGCGCGCCGCGAACGCAAGGATTAGGACGGTTTTAACCGCGATTCTGCGACACGGGGGCAGTGTTGACGGCTCAACAGAGGTCTTTGACCGGCTTCGGCCGGCGGAACGGCGCCGCGAGGGCGCGTGCGCGCGCTCTGCCGCGTCCCGGGTGGACCAGCGCCGGAGTTCTTGCGCTGCTGTGCAGCGGAGTCGCCTGGGCGTCGCTCCCCAAGCCGCAGGACATGCGCGCCGACGAACAGGTGCAATGGCAGGCGCTCGCCATCGCTCCGCTGTCGAGCGGCGGCGCAACCGGCCTCAGGATGGACGCGACCGACGAAGTCGAGCCGATCGCCGCGGTCCCGGTGCGCAAGGTACAGCCAGTTCCCGTCGTGGAACCGGTGAAACCCGCCATTGCCGCTGTCCCGCTCCGAATTCGTGGCCGGGTCGGCGACGGCCTCTATTGGTCGCTGCGCGCGGCGGGCGCTTCGCCCCAGGTCGCGGCGCAATATCTCGCAGCGCTGGCGACTGAAATCGACGTTGGTGGCGACGTTGCGCCGGGTGATGGGTTCGACATGGTGCTGGGGAAGGGCGGGAACCTGCTTTACGCCGGGCTCGACCGTATTGCCGCGCCGGATCTGCAGCTCGTCAAATGGAACGCCAACGGCCGGAACGAGTGGCTCGACGCAGCGCATGCCGACCAGCCGGCGCCGGTCTCGGCAGGAATGACCTGGCCGGTCGCAGGGCGGATCACCTCTTACTTCGGTTATCGTTACCACCCGATCCTGCACTTCACCCGGTTCCACGCCGGCGTCGATTTCGGAGCGAGCTGGGGAAGTCCGATCGTTGCCGCTGCGGATGGCCAGGTGGTCGGCGCCGGCTGGGCAGGCGGATACGGCCGCCAGGTCCGCATCGCGCACGGCGGCGGCCTCCTCACGTCCTATTCGCACATGAGCGAGATCGTCGCCTCTCCAGGAAGCTTCGTCCATGCCGGCCAGCTGATCGGTTATGTCGGTTCGTCGGGGCTCTCGACCGGACCGCACCTCCACTATGAAGTGCTATCGGGCGGCCGGCCGGTGAACCCGTTGGCGGTCCGTTTCACGAACGTGCAGGTCGTCGACACCCACGTCGTCGATGCCGTCAAGGCGCGGCTGAAGCAGCTGCTCACTATCGGGGTGAAGCGGGGCTAGCAGCCTTTCGCACATTGAGACTGCCATTAATTCCACATTTACTGTATGATGCTTGCGCCCTCGCGTTGCGCTCTGAGGGAGACGGCTAGTCGCCGCCAAGTTGTTGGTTTCCCCAAAAACGAGGGGGCCTACAATGATCGTTCAAGACGAACTCGCCCATGCCGGTGCAGGTGCACCGGTCAACGCTCCCGATACGAACAGTTCGTGGCAAACCTGCTCGTCGGAGGAGCTGAGTGCGATCGCCGGTCGCGGCGTCCATGGTGGCGATCTGTATTTCGCTGCGGTCGCGGAGCTGGAACGCCGCGCCAAAGTCTCGGAAGCGGCAGCTTCGGCTGAGCGAGCGGAAGCCGTCGCCTGGCGCCGTCAAACGATCATCTTGCTGCTTGTACTCTTCGCCGCAGTGGATGCGGCCATAATTCTGCGCTTTTTGGGCTTCTGAAGCCGGATCCGCCTAGCGGCCGTGTCCGCGCCAGCGCTTGATTGTGCGCTGGATAATGCCTTCTTCATCGCCAGTCTCGCGCCACAGCCGAGCGAAGCTCGGATCGGACGATGCCGGGCGTTTCTCGGGTTCCAGGTCGTCGAAGCGTACGCGGAGCGGAATTGCGACACCCTCGCCGCACACGATGCATTCGCGGTTGCGGAGCGCCGGAATCGCATCGAGAAAGCCGCGCGCGCCTTCCGGCATGGCCGCTCGGACGCAGGCCTGGTCGCGGTCGTTGTTCAAACGCATCGAAAGGATCGTGCCGCACTGCGACAGCACGCCTTCGGCAAGGTCCGACGGGCGCTGCGTGATGAGGCCGAGGCTGACGCCGTACTTTCGGCCTTCCTTGGCGATGCGCTCGAGGATCTTGCGTACGGCCTGGCCATTTTCGGCGTTCTCGTCCTTGGGCACGTAGCGGTGCGCCTCTTCGCAGACGAGGAGCAGCGGCCGCTGTGCCTCCGTCCGCGACCAGATCGCATAGTCGAACACCATGCGCGCGAGCACCGACACCACGACCGACGTGACTTCGGACGGAACGCCCGACACGTCGACGATCGAGATCGGTTTGCCGTGGCTGGGCAGCCGGAACAGCTTGGCGAGAAGCTGCGGCATCGAATCCGAAACGAGCATGCCGGAGAACATGAAGGTGTAGCGCGGGTCGGCGCGGAGTTCGTCGAGCTTGGTTTTGATGCGTTGGTAGGGAAGCGTATCGCCGGCCCGCTCGAGCTTGCCCATCTCGTTGACGACGATCGTGTTGAGATCGGCGAGGAGATAGGGGATCGGGCTATCGACCGTGACCTTGCCGTATTGGCTCATATCCTTGCCCTTGGTGCGCGCGGTAAGCAGGCACTTGGCAAGGATGTCGGCGTCACGCTGCCGCTCGGCGCCATGCGTCGTGAGCATCACTTCGCAATGCTCCTCGAAGTTCATCAGCCAATAGGGAAGCTGGAGGTTGTCGACGTTGAACAGCTCACCGCAGCCCTTGAAGGCGGCGGAATATTCGCCGTGCGGGTCGATCATCACGATATGACCTTCGGGCGATAGCTGCGAGATCCGGTGGAGGATCAGCGCGACCGACGTCGACTTACCCGTACCGGTCGATCCCAGGATCGCGAAATGCTTCGATAGCATCGGGTCGACGTATAGCGCGCCGCGAATGTCGTCGGTCGGATAGACTGTGCCGATCTCGACATGCGCTTCATCGCTTGCAGCGAATATTGCGCGAAGATCGTCGGTCGAAACCGGGTGGACCTGGCAACCCGGCACTGGGTAGCGGGTCACGCCGCGGCGGAAATTGCTCACCTTGCCGGCGGCGTCGCGAGTGCCTTCACCGAGGAAGTCGACGTAGGCGACGACCTCGCCGCTCTCGTCCGCCTTCATCGTGCGCACGTTCGCGATCAGCCAGTTGTTGCCGACGATCATCTTGACCTGGCTTCCGACCTGGCCCGACATGGTCACGGCGGGGTCGCTGTGCGACTGAAGCTTCATCAGCTCAGACGCATCGATGCAGATTTGCGAGCCGGATCCGGCGATCTCCAGCACCTTGCCGATCGGCGCGAGCGTCTTGCCCGATTGGGCCGGTGCGGGCGCGCCTGAAGGATCCTCGGCAAACGAGTTCACTTCGTCGAGAAATTGACGCAGGTTCGGCTGATCGTTCATTAGCTCGCTACCCTCACTGACACGCGTGTCACGCGTCATACGTGCGAGCGGTTAAAATTGACTTAGGGTTAGGTGTTACATCCGCCGGCGGAAGAACGCCGCCGCCGCCCAGCCCATTCCGAGCGACATCAGGACGGCGGCGATCCCATAGAGGCCCTCATGACGCCGCGCGGCCAGGGCGACGAAGCGCTCAAAACCGGATTTGTCGATCTGAATGTCGCGTGTTGCGGCCGCGATGACCTTGCCGCGATCGATCAGGAAAGTCTCGGCGGTATAGGTTCCGACCGGCACCTGGCTCGGGATGGCAATGGTCGCTCGGTAGAGCACTCCGCCGCTGATTTCGACGCCGCGCGCATTTTCGGCATAAAGTCCGTGCCGCCGGCGAAGATCGAGCAGTCCCGCTTCGAACCTGCGCTCCTTTTCCGGAAGTGCGCCGCCGCCCGGCGATAGCTGCAGGTTGTGAAGGCCCATCTCGTAGATCGCGGCAGTACGCTCATCGACCAGGTCGGAAATCGGTCGCGATGAGGCGACCGAGTAGAAAGAGGGCGCAGACCGAAAGCGGTTCGAATCGGCGTTCATCCAGATGTACAGGATTCGTTGCTTTTCACGCACCAGGATCGGCTGGACGGGGCCGCGGAGCACGACGACAATGTCCGAAGGACGGTTCGGGGGACGGCCGCCGGGAAAAACGATCGCACCGAACAACAGCAGCTGCGCTCCGGTGAAGCTGTAGCGGATTTCTACCTTTCGCGCCGAAATGTCGGGCACCAGCACGGGCTTGTCGGCCGCGATCAGGAGCGGCGCGAGGGCCAGCAGCAGGAGCGATGCCCGGAGTCCCCTCACAGATACTCGATCGAATAGACTTCGTCGGGACGCCAGGCGAGACCGAGCGCCATGCGAAGCCCCACGATGAGGATGATGATGGCGAGCGCGAGCCGGAGAAGGTCGGGTTTGGCGCGGGTCGCGAGAACGGCACCGTACTGTGCTCCGATAACGCCGCCGACCAGGAGCAAGGCCGCAAGCACGATGTCGACCGATCGCGTCGTTAGCGCATGGACCAGGGTCGTTGCCGCGCTAACCGCGAGGATCATGACAAGGCTGGTGCCGATCACGACCCGCGCCGCCATTCCGAGCAGGTAGATCATGGCCGGAACGAGGATGAACCCGCCGCCGATGCCAAGGAGGACCGTCAGCGCGCCCGCGACGAAGCCAAGGGCAAGCGGGGCCAGCGGCGACACGTAAAGGCCCGAGCTGTAGAAGCGCCACCGGAGGGGGAGCGAAGCGACCCAACGGTTGTGGCGTGAAACGGCCCTTTCCGTGCTTGGCGGCTTCAGATAGCCCAGCGCGACGAGCGCGTCCTTCAGCATCAGCGCGCCGATCGAGCTCAAGATTAGCACGTAAAGCGCCCCGATCACGAGGTCGATCTGGCCAGTCGTCTGGAGCAGTCGGAACATCGCGGCCCCGGTAACCGACCCGAACAGGCCGCCGACGATCATGACCATGCCCATCTTCAGGTCGACGCCGCCGCGGCGCATGTGGACCATAACTCCGGACACGCTCGCCCCGGTGATTTGCGTCGCTGCCGATGCAACTGCGACCGTAGGGGGAATTCCGTAGAAAATGAGCAGCGGCGTGGTCAGGAACCCGCCGCCCACCCCGAACATGCCGCTGAGCAGGCCGACGAGAAAGCCGAGCACGATCATGAAGAGCGCGTTGACCGACTGGCCGGCGATGGGGAGGTAGATGTCCATGCTCTTGGCGGAAGGACTAGCCGCAACGGCAGTCCCGGCCAAGCGACGAGCGTTGGAAAGGCGCTAGAGTTGTCGGTTCACGCGGAGACGCGGAGACGCGGAGGGGACGTGATCATTGACGACCCGTCTCAGGCCCTCCTTGAGCGTCGCCCCGGCAAAGTTGATGAGCAATCCGACCGGGTTGCCTAGTGAGCCTCAAATATGTCTGCAGTTGCCTCATATGTGCCTTGTTCAGTGAGTCGACACACTTGATCTCAATGAGCAGTCGCCCGTCGACCATGAGATCGGCTCGAAATGCCGCTTCGAAACGTGCTCCTTCGAATTCAATATCGATCGGCTTCTGCCGATCGACCATATAGCCCGTCTCTGTGAGCCTGCCGGCCAGCACTGTTTCATAGACGCTTTCAAGCAGTCCTGGACCAAGTTCGCGATGGATGCGCAACGCAAGATCGACGACATCGCCGGTGACCGCATCAATGTCCTTCACCCGCGCCCCCTCCGCGTCTCCGCGCCTCCGCGTGAACCAATCAGAAATCTCCGGCCAGAGTCAGGACCGGGCCCGAGCCCGGCTGGGCGCTACCGGCAACCCGCTGGCGCCAGTCGACATGCACACGCACGTTGCGGCGGACCTTCATCGTCACGCGCGGTCCGGCATCGACACGGTAGAGCCCGGGCTGGATTCCGCCCCAAACGCCGAGACCGGCCGAGAATTGTCGATACACCGGGCGCGTGAAGGTGACGGCGCCGTCGGCGAACAAGTCGCGGCTGTTGACGCCCACAATCCCCGCCTGAGCATATCCGTCGAGCGTGAAGTCCCACGGCATGGGCCGGTCATAGATTCCGCCCTCCGCGAAAAATGCGAAGGCGTCGCGCCCCCCGCCGTAGCGGCCGAGCTGGACCCGGCGCTCCGCCGTGATCCACACCGGGATCGAACGGAGCGGATGGACTCGGATACCGGCTGCGAGCTCTCCGCCGCGGCGATTGACCACCGAGCTCGAACGGACGACCGCGGCAATCGCCGGCGTAAAATTGTAGAATAGCCGCGCTCCCGCCTGGCTTCCGCCGATTTGGCCGCCGCTGGCGAGCGACGTCGATCCCGTGAGGTCCTGGCGGCTCCGAAGCATCGCCCACATGGTGAGCTGAATTCGATCGAGGCGTTGGGCGACCACCGACGGAGCGGTGCTTTGCATCGGTTCGGTGACCCGTGACTGCGCCGGCATCGCGGTCGCGGCGAGGCGCGAAACATCCCAATTCTCGGGCCGGTCCGAGGGCGAATAAAATGCGCGCCTCGGTTCGGGCAGGTTCCACACGGCCAGCTGCGGCGGCGGTGGCGGCGCGCTCGCGCGGTAAGCGTAATCGATGGGCACGATAATCGGCCGAACGGCGCCCGCGACGGAATAAGGCATGAATGCAGCCTGGTAGGGCGGGGGAATAGCCGCCGGAGCCGTTTCGATTGGGGCGATCTCGGGGAATTGGGTTGCCATGACGGGCCCGGACTTCGCGGCGGTCGGATTTACGGGAAAAAGCTGCGCGCCGGGGATCATGCCGAGCGTGGCGGCCCGAATTCCTGCCCAGCCGATTATTGCGACCGCGAGAAAGCGGAGCGAGGGCCTCACTGCGGCATCTCCGCCGGGAAGATGTGGCGCGTCTTGTCCCAGCGCTTCGCGCCTCCCCCGAGGTGCAGCGAGATGGCGCGCGCCGCTGCCAGCATTGCGATGACGTTTCCGATCACGAGGCGGGGGATCGAACGAAGGCCCTCCCAAAAGCCGTAGGCAGCCGCCGTGAAGCAGGCACGCATCAGGATTCGCCAGGCGAGCAGCCATGCGTTGATGGTGAGCAAGGTGACGAGCAACGGATCGAGTCGGGCGCGAATTGGGGCACCCAAGGCTTCGGCCAGCCAGATTTGCGACCAGAGCAACGCTGCGCCGTAGGCCGCGACGAGCAACAGAGCGGCGAGGGGTCCGCGGCGATCGCGTACCCGCATCCAGCGCTCACCGAGGCCGCCGCTCCAGCCGAGCCGGTCCCAGCCGGCCAGCGCGATCCCGCCAAGCCAGCGAGCCTTCTGGCGGACGGCGCAACCGAATGTCGACGGAAAATGGCCGCGGCTTGCAACGGCCCCGCGCTCCCCCGGCCGCGCGGGGATGCGCACGAACATGGTCTTGAGACCGAGCGCGCCGATCCTGAGGCCCACCTCATAATCCTCGGTCATGCTGCTGCCGGCGAACGGCCTCCCGTCCGCCATTGCAGCGAGCCGAGCGAGCGGGTTGCGCGAAATTGCGCAACCGACCCCGGCTAGCGGGATGGCTGCGCCCACAGCCTCGCGCACAACCAACTCCTTCATGTGAGCCTCCGCGAACTCGTCGCAATAATGGCCGCTGACCCAGCGCGAGCCGGGATCGGGCAACGGCAGGACGGGGAGCTGGATGACGGCGGCGCGATCGATCAGTGCGTCGAAAATCCGGAGCTCATAAGGATGAACGACATCCTCCGCGTCGTGAAGCACGACGGCCTTTGCCGAGCGGCCAACCATCGTCTCGTGGGCGACCAGCGCATCGTAGAGGTGGTTGAGGCAATCGGCCTTGGTCGTGGGCCCGTCGGCATCGACCAGGACCGGCTCGATCCGGCAATCGTCGACACTCGCGATTGCAGCCGCGGTCGCGGGATCGTTGCGATAATGGCCGATGAAAATGCGATAGTCGTCATAATCGAGCCGGCTGAGCGTCGCCCGCAGCATCGATGCGATCACCGCCGCCTCATCCCATGCGGGAACGAAGATCGCGAGAAAGCCGGGATCGCTCTTGAAGACGAAATAGCTGGCGAAGGCGCGCGGATACCGGCTGTAGATCGTCATGGACCGCCAGACCTGGCGAACGAAATAGATGAGGTCGACGAGCACGTCATTGATGGCGAACAGAAGGAAGCCCGCGCCGGCGAACAAAGCGAGCTCGGCGGCAACCCGCGTAAGAACATTGGCGAAAGACACGCGCGGCGCGGGCCCGCTAGCGCATTATCGATTGGTTCGGATGAAACGCTCGGTGCATACTGGCTTCCCCCTTGTTGCGAATCGAACTGGGAACCGAGCGGCCTCAAGCTTGCACAACAGTCTGGATCAATCTTGGGCCATTACCGATAGAAATTATGGAATTGGTCCATTCGAATGAGTTGGGGCAAAGGTCGAGAATGGCACGATTTCTTTCGCTTTTTCTTTGCCTGTCGATCGCTGCTTCGGGCGCCGCGATCGCTGCCGGCAAAATCCTGTTCGCTGCCGGGACCTGGTCGGCGATCGACCGCGGGGGCGTCTGCATCGCCGCCGGGCGCTCGGCGAAGATTGCACCGAAGGGCAAGGTGCAGGCGATCGCGGGCTTCAGCTTCAATTCCGACCGTCACCGCTGGGGTGAGTTCCACGCGCAGCTGAGCAGGGCGACGCGAGCGGGCTCGAGCGTGATCCTGACGATCGGCAATCAGCCCTTCCTGCTGACCGCACGCGGCGACTGGGCGTGGAGCCGGGGCCCGAGCCAAGAGCAGGCGATCATCGCGGCGGTCCGAGGCGCCACAGGAATGCGGATTGAGGCGCGTGACGCGGCGGGCAACCGCTTCACCGACCCTTATGCGCTCGACGGCGCGCCCACCGCGGTCGACGCCGCCGCCGCAGCCTGCGCTGGCAAAATCGAGCGGCCTTAACTAGATAGCGCGCTTCCAATGAGTGCCGATACCGCCATCATGCCCATCCCGGGCGCCATTGACCCTGTGCCCGTCGCACGGGCTGCGACCGCACGGGCCGACGGCAAGATCGAGCTGGTCGGTCTCTCCAGGGAGCAGATCCGCGCCGAGCTCGAAGCCGCCGGGCTGGACGCTCGGCAGGCGAAGCTTCGCGCCAAGCAGATCTGGCATTGGATCTACAACCGTGGAGTCAGCGACTTCCTCGCCATGAGCGACATCGCCAAGCCGCAGCGCGGCTGGTTCGCCGAGCGGTTCGTAATTTCCCGGCCCGTAGTAGTGGAGGCTCAGGTCTCTTCGGACGGGACCCGCAAGTGGCTGCTTCGAACGCATGATGGCCACGACTTCGAGATGGTGTTCATTCCCGATGCCGATCGCGGGACCTTGTGCGTATCGAGCCAGGTCGGCTGCACCTTGAACTGCCGCTTCTGCGCAACCGGCACGATGCAGCTGGTGCGCAACCTCGAGCCGTCGGAAATCGTCGGCCAGGTGATGCTCGCCCGCGACGCGCTCGGCGAATGGCCGAGCCAGCCCGAAGGCCGGATGCTCACCAACATCGTGATGATGGGGATGGGCGAACCGCTCTACAATTTCGACAATGTCCGGGACGCCCTGAAGATCGTGATGGACGGCGACGGGCTTGGCCTGTCGCGGCGCCGGATCACGCTGTCGACCAGCGGGGTCGTGCCGATGATGGCCCGCGCCGGCGAGGAGATCGGAGTCAATCTCGCGGTCTCGCTCCACGCGGTGACCAAGCAAATCCGCGACGAAATCGTCCCACTCAATCGCAAGTACGGCATCGAGCAATTGCTCGAGGCCTGCGCCGCCTATCCCGGGGCGAACAATGCGCGCCGGATCACATTCGAATATGTGATGCTCAAGGGCAAGAACGACAGCGACGAGGACGCACGCGAGCTGGTTCGCCTCATCCGCAAATATAAGCTTCCCGCGAAGGTCAACCTGATTCCGTTCAACCCCTGGCCGGGCGCCTCCTACGAATGTTCGAGCGCCGAACGCATCAGGGCCTTCAGCAACATCGTCTTCGACGCGGGAATTTCCGCGCCGGTCCGCACTCCGCGCGGCCGCGACATTGACGCGGCGTGCGGTCAGTTGAAGACTGCGGCTGAACGAAAGCGGCGCAATCGAGCTGCCGCTTGAGGAGGCGTTGAATGTCGCTGATCGGCCGGTTCATCAATCAAATCCTACCCGTCGGCAGCATCACGTTGATCGGGCCGGGCGGAATTCGTGAGACGCACGGTCCCGGGGGCGGCAATCACGTTACTGTGCGGCTGCACGACAAACGCGCGGCGTTCGACCTATTCCGCAACCCACGCCTGCGGTTGGGCGAATTGTACATGGACGGGCGGTTGACGATCGAAGACGGCACGATCCTCGACCTGCTCGAGCTGATCGTCGGCGCAAAGCCGTGGGAGCAGGGACGGCGAAAGGGGCTGGGCAAGGGCAAGGCCGGAAAACTGGCGTCGCTCCTCCGCCGCAACCCGGTGCGTAAATCGCGAAGCAACGTCGCCCACCATTACGACATCGGCAATGCGCTTTACGCGCTCTTCCTCGACGACGACCTGCAATATAGCTGCGCCTACTTCACGGATCCGGGCAACAGCCTCGAGCAGGCGCAGGCGGACAAGAAAGCGCACATTGCCGCCAAGCTCGGCCTGAAGCAGGGACAGCGCGTGCTCGACATTGGCTGCGGCTGGGGCGGCATGGCGCTTTACCTGCACAAGGTCGCCGACGTCGACGTGCTGGGCATCACCCTATCTCAAGAGCAGTTGAAGATCGCCCGTGAACGGGCAGCGGCGGCCGGCGTGTCAGACCATGTGAAGTTCGAGCTGATCGATTACCGACTGCTCGACGGCCGCTTCGACCGAATCGTCTCGGTTGGCATGTTCGAACATGTCGGCGCGGCGCACTACGACGAATTCTACGCCAAGTGCCGCGAGCTGCTGACCGACGACGGAGTGATGTTGCTGCACACGATCGGCAAGCTGGGAGGAGCGGGGACGCCCGACCCCTTCACCGACAAGTGGATCTTCCCCGGCTATCATTTGCCGTCGCTGAGCCAGATGTGCGGGTCGAGCGAGAAGGTGAAAATGATCGTGAGCGACGTCGAGACGCTGCGCCTGCACTATGCCTACACGCTTCGGCACTGGCTCGAACGGGCCACAAAGGCGCGCTCCAAAATCGAGGCGATGTACGACGATCGCTTCTTCCGCATGTGGGAATTCTACCTCGCCGGCGGGATCGTGATGTTCGAGAGCGGCGCCGCCTGCAATTACCAGGTGCAGTACATCCGCGACCGCAACGCGCTGCCGATCACTCGCGATTATATGCTCGAAACCGAGCAGCGGTACCGGCAGCTCGCCGCCCAGCCCGCGGCCAAGAGGTCATCCCGCAGGAAGGCGCTCGAACCAACCGAAGCCTGATTGGCCAGCCCGGGCCGTGTCAGGCGGGCTGCTTGGGCTTTTCCTTCCAGCGCTGATGCATTTGCATCCGCTCGTCCGGGGTCAGTTTTCCGTCATGGTTGGCGTCCGCCATGTCGAAATGCTGCAGGGCAGCGTTGGTCATTTCCTGAAGCGACACCTTGCCGTCGTGGTTCGCGTCGGCACTCTCGAACATCCGGCCGTGCATCCGCATGCTCATGTCCATGTGCATGATTTTCACATGCGGCTTGCCAGGGCCACCCTCGACGTCGACCGGGCCTTCACCGTCGCGCATTACGAATACCCGCTTCTCGTGTACGTCCGGCTTGGCTGACATGAATTCCTGGCGGCTGATCGATCCGTCCTTGTTGGTGTCGAGCTTGTCGAACATCGCTCCGCGGTCGGGGTGCGGCATTCCGCCCTCGGCGAAATGCTTGGCGAACTTCTCGCGCATCCCGCCGGCCATCGCCTGATGCGCGGCATCGGCTTCTTCGCGGGTGACGAGGCCGTCCTTGTTCGTGTCCAGTTTCGCGAACATCTCGCGGACGTGCGCGACGACGTCATCGCGCGTCTCGGCCTTCATCGGCATTCGGAAGACTTGCGTCTGGATCCGCGGGATCGCTGGAACAGGAGCGACAGGTGTGGTTCCCAGGGCGACCCCCGGCGGTGGTGGCGGAGCCGGCTGGGCGACGGCCGGAACGATCGCAACAAGTGCGGCCACAGCAGCGCCGCCAAGCAGAAGCTTCATCATTGGATAGCCCTCCCTCAGAGAAGGGCGGGATTAATCTTGCAAAGCTGTATGCCGGTTGAATGCGGGATCAACGGCAGCAGGTCAGGGGCGTGGCCGATGGATCGTGAGCCCGGCGATCTTTTCCTTGACCGGGTAAGCGGAATCCATCGCTGCTGCGACCGCGGGGTTATAGCGCTCATCGAAGCGACGAAAGCCGCGATCGCCCCAAGTGATGAAGAAGGCGAACTCGTCCTTGCGGATCCGCTCGACGAAGGGCCGTTCTTCCCAATCGCCGGTGCTCGCGAGCTCGGCGAAGATCGCCGGTTCCCACATCACATCTTTGCCGCTGCGGATCAGCAGAACCATGTCGTCGGAGATGACGGGCTTGGTTGCCGAAGCGACCTCGCGGGAAAGCTTCGCAAGTTCGCGCGCCCGAGGACTGTTCGCACCGAAGTCGGACCGCGGCAGCGGCGCGAACGCGGCTCCGATCGCCAGCGCGACGCAGACGCCCGCGGGGAGCACGCGTCGAAGCTCGGGCCTGTCGTGCGCAACTCTCAGCGCCTCGCCCGGCGCCATCGCCGCAAACAGGCCGAGAGCGAAGAACCACTCGATGAAATAATTGATGCTCGAGCCCGACTTGGCGACGAGCACCAGCATCAGCGTTGAGACCAGCAGGTAGGAGGCCGCAATCAGCAGCCGCAAGTCCGCCACGTTCTCACCCATGGCGGCGCGCGCGCTCGCTTTCCCGCGATACGTTGAACGAAGCTCGGCCAATCGCCGGGCAAGAACCAAAGCGGCGAGCACGACGTAAGCCGCCTGCGCTTCAGCCGCGTAGACGATCCACGACAGACGGCTGAGGTCCGGCCGATTGACGTTGTAAAGGAAGATGTGCCTGTAAAAGCCGCCGTCGGTGAGCCAGCCGATCGTGACCAGGGCCGTGATCCCGATGACCAAACAGGCGATGATTCCCCGGATGGCCAGCTTGGGCCGTAATCCCAACAGTACAGCGAAGGCTGCCGCCGGAGCGCCGATCGCCGTCTGCTTGGTATAGACCGCGGCGACGAACAACAGGGATGCCAGCCAAATATGGCCCGGCCGCTCCAGTGACTTGAACACTGCAACGAGCCCGAAGAGGCTGAGTGCGACCGCGAGCATGTCGACTCGCATCAACGGCGCCCAGTCGACGACGGGCAGGTAAGTGAAGGCAAGCAGCCCGGCCACGCACGCGCAGAGCCGGCGCGCCTCGCGACTGGCGCGTTCCTTAAGAAGGAAGGCGACCAAAATTGATGACGCGACGGCGGCTGCCACCGTGGACAGCAACGAAACCGCGCGGCCGGTCGCGAGCTCGTCGGTGCCCAAGGCTCCAGCGCTGATCGCCGTTACCGCGTGATAGAGCGGCGGGTAGTGGAACACGATGGCCGGGAATTGATCGATCGGGCCGTAAGCCTTGCCGGTGAAAATCCACCGCATTTGCTGCCACACGATGCCTTCGCCATAGTCCAGCTCCCACGGGTAGCGGATTGCGGCCAGCCCGGCGGCGGCGAACAGGAAGGCGCGATACACAAGCACCGCGAGGACCAGTCCAAACGCGATCCGGTTTACGGCTTTCCCCTGACCCGAGGGACGCATCCCAGGACTCATGTACGGATTGGCCGCGCGCGCACCAGCATCTGCTTGCCGAGCGGCTTCAGCGGCGAGCGAAGGTAAAGCCCGATCAAGGGGCCCCAGGTCGGAAGGCGCGACTTCACCGTCAAGGGAAGGAATCGCGGGCGTACTTCCACAGCCTCGAACCCGTTGGCCGCGAGGAGATCGCAAATGCTGATGTGCGAATAGATGCTGACGTGCGTGTAATCGTCGAAATATTCGCGATAAGCGTAGCGATAATTGGGCTGCAGGATCGTCAATGACCCGTCCGGCGTAAGCTTCTTCCGGAGGCTCGACAGGGTGTCCGCGAACTCCTGCTGCGTGACGTGCTCGAAAAGATTGCTTGCGAACGCATAATCCACGCTTCCGTCGGCGATGCGCGAGAGGTCGCTCACCGGCCCGACGATCGCTTCAATGTTTGAATCGAGATGCGCCGCAAATCCCGGCCAAAGATCGATCGCTATCCGCCGCTCGGCAACGACATTGTTGATGAAGTCGCCGTAGCCGCTGCCGAGGTCCAGCACCGTGTCGGACGGACGGACTCGGTGGCGAAAATAATAATGCCACAGCGCCTTCCACACGACATCGCGGCGGGGATCCGGCGCGAGCCGCGTATCATGGTATCCGTCGATCAAGCGAGGCGCTTCCATCCGAATACCAGCCCCGTGATCATGCGCATGCCGACGGTGAACCCGCGCCAGTTGTTGATGTTGCCGCCCTTGCTGACCCCGACCCGCTGGTGGAACGTGATGGGGCATTCCAAAAGCACCTGGTCATACTCTAGCGCCGTGTCGAGAAAGTGCGCGTTGAATTCGAGATTCACCGCCGGATTGAGCTTGGGAAGCAGTTTTATCAGGGAATCGCGGCGGCAAAGCTTGTACGTTGTTCCAACGTCCGTGATCGTGCTTCGGCCAACGTGCTTGGCCTCCAGCAGCTTCCCGACAAACAGATTGCCGTAATACATGAAGGTGCTGAGCTGCGTGATATAGTGCCGCAGCGGCTCGACGATCCGGGTTCCGTTCACGATGTCGGCGTGCGGCGCATAAGCGAGCAGCTTTTCGACATCGTAAGCGCGAAAGGTGCAATCGCCTTCGCACAGCACGACAAAATCCGTGTCGATGAATTGGATGGCCTCGGTGAGGCAGCGATAGACGCAGCGCCCATAGCCGGGAGCCATCTCATTGAACGTAATGGCTCCCGCGGCCTCGGCGCGTTCGAATGTCGAATCCTGGCTGTTGTTGCTGACGACGATGACTCGCTCGACCAGCGGATGCGAAAGAAAATCCTTCACTGAATCGGCGATGCTGTCCTCATCGTTGTAGGCGGTGAGGGCAACCGTCACCCTTCGCTTGCGGACGGGATCGTACCGGACCGGTACCGCGGGCTTCTTCCGGGTGAGGAGCACGAGCAGATCGATGAGCGCGAGGCCGAGGCCGAGGACGATCGGCATACCGCTGTACCAGACCAGCCATTCGGCGACTGGATCGAGCAGGGCATGCAATTCCAAAAGATAGCGCGGGAAGACGAGGAGGACGCCCAGCAGGTAGCCGCCGAGGCCGAGGCAGAAGCAGAGGATGCCATAGAGGAGGAATGGAGTGTGGCGCGGACGGCGCTCAGCGGCCAGCTGTTCCGCCCAGTACGCGCTGTTCTGCTGAATCGTCATGGACGCGAACTCCTCCTCCAACCCTCATTCTGTTGCGCGCCCGCAGAGGGTCTAGGAGAAAAGCGTTAACCAAAAATGTTCAGGCGAAGGTCCAGCCGCGGTTGAGCAGGAACGTAAACGCCGGGGTCAGAGTCACGATCGGGACGATCGAAAGCTCGATTGGTCCGCCGAGGCGCTGCACGATAAGCCACACCCAAAGGCAATTCAGGACGTAACCGGTGACGTTGACAGCCAAAAACCGGCTCAATGACCAGCCGCTGCGCCGCCCGTGCCCGCGGAAGCTCCACTGCGAATGGAGGGCGTATCCCGCAATGAGCGCGGCGATGAACCCGGCGGCGTTCGCCAGCTGCGCCGGACGGTGAAACACAGCCGCGCCAGCCCAGTAGACAGTGGCATAAAGGACGGCGAGCGCGATCCCCACGATCCCATAGCGCAGCACCTGGCCGGCAAGGCCGTGATCCAGGCTTCTAGCTATCTGCTCCATTTGCCTGCTAACGGCCCTTCGCTTCCAGCTGTCGCATTCAATAGGGCAGAATGCTTAACGCTCTCACCGACTTGAATCCGGTCAGCGGCTCGCCTCCGAATTGGTGGGAAAGGCCGTGGTTCCTTGCGCTTGTAGTTGCGCTCTCCACACTGCCCCTGATCTATCCGCCGGTCCCGCCGCTGGTTGATCTTTTGGGTCACATGGGACGCTACAGGGTAGAGGTCGATCTCGCCCACTCGCCCACGCTACAAGGCTATTACGAATATCATTGGGCGGCGATCGGCAACCTTGGGGTAGATTTGCTGGTCAAGTTGCTCGCGCCGTTGATGGGGCTCGAGCCGGCAGTGAAACTGATCGTACTCACCATTCCACCGCTGACAGTCGCGGGAATGCTGTGGGTCGCGCGGGAGGTGCACGGGCGGATCCCGCCGACGGCTTTCTTCGCTTTGCCGTTTGTCTACGGGCACCCTTTCCTGTTCGGCTTCGTCAATTACGCGCTGGCGATGGCGATCGCTTTCCTGGCGTTCGGCTGGTGGTTGCGGCTTGGCCGCCTCGGCCGGACCAGGCTGCGCGCGATTGTCTTCGTGCCGATCTCGGTCCTGATCTTCTTTTGCCACACTTATGGCTGGGGAGCGCTCGGACTGTTGTGCTTTTCGGCCGAAGGCGTTCGCCAGCACGACAACGGCAACAACTGGTTCAAGGCCGGGCTGAAGGCTGCGATGCAAGCCTTGGTGATGGCGCTTCCGGTCGTCCTCATGCTCGTCTGGCGAAGCGACATTCATGGCGGTTCCACCTACGGTTGGTTTGAATGGCAGCGAAAATGGGAGTGGGCCTATTCGGCGCTTCGCGACCGCTGGAAATGGCTCGACATTGCATCCGTCGCGTTGGTCGGTCTTGTCCTTCTCTACGCTTTGGTGAGCCGGCGGCTGACCCTCTCCCGCAACCTCGCTTTCAGCGCGTCCGTCCTGTTCGCGGCGTTCCTGATCATCCCATGGACCGTATTCGGCTCCGCTTATGCCGACATGCGGATCGTTCCTTACGTGATTGCGGTCTTGTGCCTTGCGATCCGCGTGCGCGGCGATGCCGGCGGCCCTGCCGCATATGCCCTGGCCGCCTTGGGAACGGCTTTCTGTACCCTGCGGCTCGTCGCGACGGCCGCCAGCCTCGCGATCGCTTCAGGCGATCAGCAGGCAAAGCTGACCGCCCTTGGCGAAGTGCCGATGGGAGCTCGAGTGATCAGCCTGGTTGGACTTGACTGTCCGAAGCCCTGGGCCCTTCCGCGCGACACGCATCTTGGGGCGATGGTCATCGTCCGCCGGCAGGGTTTTTCCAACGATCAGTGGACCATCGAGGGCGCGAACCTGATGAAACCGCGCTCCAGCTGGGCTGGACTATTTTCGTCCGATCCCTCTCAAATCGTTCGCTCCAATCGCTGCCGGGGCAACAATCTCTGGACCGTCGACCGTGCGCTCCGCGCAATTGACCGCGACCGCTTCGACTATGTTTGGATGATTGGCACCGGCCCATTCGATGCAAAGTTGATCGAAGGAATGCGGCCGGTCTGGCGCGGACCCGGGTCCATCCTCTATCGGTTGAATCCGTGACTGGATTGTCGATCGTCGTCCCGTGCTTCGACGAAGAAGCCTGCCTGCCCGTCCTGCACGAGCGGTTGACCGCCGCTGCGCGCGCCGCGGTCGGGGACGATTACGAAATCGTCCTCGTCAACGACGGATCGCGCGACCGGACATGGTCGATCATGCAGGACCTGGCGGCGGCGGACGCCCGCCTTGTCGCGATCAACCTGTCGCGCAACCACGGGCACCAGCTCGCGCTGACCGCCGGGCTCGACCTCTGCCGCGGCGACGTGGTCCTCGTCATCGATGCGGACCTTCAAGATCCACCCGAGCTCTTGAGCGAGATGCTCGCAACGATGCGGCGTGAAAATGCGGACGTCGTCTATGGCGTGCGCAGGAGCCGCGCCGGGGAAACGGCGTTCAAGCGGGCGACCGCGCACGGCTTCTATCGCCTGCTGTCGCGGGCGACCGAGGTCAACATCCCGGTCGACGCCGGCGATTTCCGGCTGATGAGCCGTCGCGCGCTCGACGCCCTTCTAGCCATGCCGGAACAGGCGCGGTTCATCCGCGGAATGGTCGCCTGGATCGGGTTCAAGCAGGTCCCGCTCGCTTACAATCGCGACGTCCGCTTCGCCGGCGAGACCAAATATCCGCTTCGCAAGATGATCCGGTTTGCGCTCGACGCACTCACCGGTTTTTCGTCCGCGCCGTTGAAGCTCGCGAGCCATGCCGGGCTCTGGCTGTCGCTTGGCTCGGTGCTGATCGTCGCCTACATCTTCATCGGCTGGCTTTCGGGCCGCACCGTCCCCGGCTGGACTTCGCTGATGCTGGTCGTGGTCGTGCTCGGCGCGATCCAGATGTTCGTCCTCGCGCTGATGGGGGAATATCTCGGGCGCCTTTACAACCAGGCGAAGAACCGCCCGCTCTACATCGTCCAGGACATCGCGGGCCGCAGCGGCGAGCAGCCGGCTCGGCTGGGAGTCATCGCGTCAGGCGTAGGTCCAGCGCCGGTGAAGGGCAAAGGTCAAAAGCGGCGTAAGAACGACGTTGGGGACGATCGGCCACCAGTTCGGCCCGTCTAATCGCTCGACCAGCAGCCACACCCAAAAGCTGTTCAGCAGGTAACCGAACACGTTGACAGCGACGAAACGCGTGCCGATCCGCGCATGGTCGTCGCGCTCGCCGTGGCCGCGAAAGCTGACCCAGCCGTGCGCGAAATACCCTACGATCACGCCGGCGATCCACGCGATTGCGATCGCGATCAGAGGTGACGTCAGGCGGCTCTCGGCAAGGCCGTAATAGATCGCCTGGCCGCCGATGGTGATCAGCGCGCCGATGACTCCATACCGGATCAGCTGGCTGAAGGCTTCGCGCGCCTGCGGCTCTGAAAGGACGCGCTCGACATGCCGTTTCACTTTTTGAGCCGCGCCTCCACCGATGCCTTGGCCATGGCGATCGGTTTGACCAGTGACGTCGGGATCAGCCGGACGGCGGCACGGCGAAGCGCCCACGAAAGGTCGCCCCCAATTTCGATCGGCCGCTCGTCCGGGACCTCGGCCGACAGGATCGACTTGCTGAGCCGTTTCCGCCCGGCCGCATTGGCGTAAATCAGGCTGTTGAACCGGTACCAGGGCTTCACTTGCCGCTGGTCCGCGAGGCGCGGGCGAAGCCAGTCGAACGCCTGATAACCGCGTGTCGCGAACAGCCTGCGCCAATATTCGGGCGGCTGTTCGTTGACGTGGTGCTCCCCGCCCTGGTGCGGGACGGCGGCCGAAAACAGGATGACGTCGCCGTGACGTACGAGATTATCGACGAAACCGGGAGCACAATCCTCGGGAAGGTGCTCGGCGACCTCGAGGCTTTGGACGAGGTCGAATTGGCGCTTAAGGTCGAGCGACGTCCCTAGGTCGTGCGCGACGAAGCGGACGGCCGGAATCGCGAGCTGGTCTCTGCGGACATAGTCGCCGTCGACGGCGAGCACGTCCTTGACCCCCGCCTTCATCCATTCCGCCGCCCAGGCGCCGTGGCCCGAACCGATGTCGAGCAGGCTCTTCACCGCGATCTCGCCGAGGATCAGCCTGGCGACGACGTCGGCTGAAGCGCGCGAGCCGGCGTCGATATAATCGTAAAAGTCGGTGGAATAGACGTGTTCAGTCATGCGGACTCCAGCCTAGCTGCTGCCTTCACCGCGCGAAAGGGCGCAGCGTTGCGGGCAGGGTCTGGTCCTCTGCGACATTGCCGTTTGGTTAAACCTTAAGGCCGCCTCCTTGCCCTTTGAAAGCGACCGGCTAGACGCGAGCAATGGGGCAAGCAAAAGCTCAGGTTTGGGAAGCGCGTGCGGTGGACTGGGTCGAGCGGCATTGGAAGCTCGCCGTGCTGCTCATCTGGGTGGGGCTCTGCGCCTGGTTCATCTACCAGCGCTGGGGCGCGATCCGATGGTTCGGCCTCGGGGACACCGACGACAATATGCGGATCATGCAGGTCCGCGCCTTGCTTCATGGCCAGGGCTGGTTCGATCTCCGCCAGTACCGGCTCAATCCTCCGTTCGGAGCCAATATCCACTGGTCGCGATTGGTCGACTTGCCGATCGCCGGGATGATCCTCTTGCTCCAGCCTCTGATCGGCGGAGCGGCGGCGGAGCGCTGGGCGGTCGCGATTGCGCCATTGTTGCCGTACCTGGTGCTGCTCGTCTCGCTCGCTCTGACCGTCCGCCGGTTCGTCGACCTGCGCGCCTACCCCATCGCCTTCTTTGCGCTGTTCTTCGCCGGATCGACGAACGGCATGTTCATGCCCGAACGGATCGACCACCACGGCTGGCAGCTTGCGCTGCTGGCCCTGGCGATTGCGGCGATCGCGGACCCCAAGCGCCTTCGCGGCGGAATCACGCTCGGCGTCGCGACGGCCCTGTCGCTTGCGATCGGGCTCGAGATGCTGATCTATTTGGCGATCGCGGGGTCGGCGATGGTCCTGTTCTGGGTCGTGGACCGCGGCGAACGCGATCGCCTGAAAGCCTATTCCGTGACGCTCGCCGGCGGCACTGCGCTCGCCTTCCTGCTGTTCGCCTCCTACGCCAACCGCCAAGCCGTCTGCGACGCTCTGTCGCCGGTCTGGCTGTCCGATGCCCTGCTCGGCGGCGCGCTGCTGTACGGCCTCGCCTGGCTATCGCCTGGAAACTGGAGGGTCCGGCTCGCCCTTGCCCTTGGCGCAGGTCTCATCGTTGCCGGCTTTCATGGCCTGATGTGGCCGCACTGCCTGCACCGGCTGGAAGGCGTCTCGCCCGAGGTCGACCGGCTGTGGCTAAGCCACGTCCGCGAGGCACGGCCCATCTACCGGCACGGCTGGAAGGTTGCGACCTTGGCCCTAACCCTGCCGGCGGTCGGCGCCGTAGGTTGGCTCCTGCTGATGTGGGTCAAGCGGCGGGACCTGGAATTGCTGCGGCGGATCGTGGCCGCTGCCGCGCCCGGCTTCGCTGCGACCCTGTTGCTGTTCTGGCAAACACGCACCGGCCCGGCCGCGCAAATGTTCGCCGCACCAGGGGCTGCGGCGCTCGTCTGGACACTCGTCCCACCGGTTTGGAATTGGAAGTATGGGAATATCGGGATCGGCGATTTCAAGGTCCGGGTCCTCGCCGTCTTTGCCGTTATCGTCATCGGTGCCGGCGGCGCGGTGCCGCTGATCCTGGATTATCTACCGTCGCAAAAGAAGACGAAGCAGGATGCGGCGATCGACCGCGCCAACACCCTGTGCAATTCGCTCTGGGGCTATCATGCAGTGGCGCTGCAGCCGAGAGGCGTCGTGTTCACCTTCGTCGATTTCGGCCCGCGGCTCATTGCCGTAACACACCACGATTCGATCGCCGGCCCCTATCACCGCAACGGGCAGCAGATCGCGGACGTGATGAACGCATTTCGCGGAAGCGAAGGCCAGGCGCATGCGCTGATCGCCAAATATCATTCTACCTATTTGCTGACCTGCCCGAACAGCTCGACCACGACGATCTTCATGTCGGAAGCGCCCAAGGGTTTCTACGCACAGATTCAGCGCGGGGAGGTTCCCAAATGGCTGTCGCCGGTCGCGTTGCCCAAGGACTCGCCGTTCCGCATGTGGCGGGTCGTCGGCTAGCCAAGGACGTGCGGGAAGCTTTGCTTTAGCCCGTCGATCACGAACTGTGCTGCAAGGGCGGCGAGGATCACGCCCAGGATCCGCGTAATCATCGCTTCGACCTTCTCGCCGATCAGGCGCATCAGCGGGCCGGCGGCGAGAAGCGTCACCGCGGTGATCAGCATGACGACGGTAATCGCGGCAAGGACGGTCGCGACCGCCAGCGGCCCTTCCGCGCGCGAAACCCACAGCATCGCGCTGGCGATCGATCCCGGCCCGGTGATCATCGGGATTGCCATCGGGAAGACGCTGATGTCCTCGGCCTCGGGTGTGCCCTCAATCGATTGCGCACGCATTTCCCGGCGCGCCGTGCGCCGTTCAAAAATCATGTCGAAGGCGATGAAGAACAGCAGGATCCCGCCGGCGATTCGAAAGCTGGCGAGGCTGATCCCGAGCGCGTGCAGCATCGGCCGGCCGAGCAATGCGAAAAACATCAGGATCGCCCAGGCGATCAGCGATGAGCGGATCGCCATCGCCCGGCGATGAGCGGCTGGCGTGCCCCGGGTGAGGCTCGCAAAGATGGGAGCGCAACCCGGCGGATCGATGATCACCAGGAATGTGATTAGCGCCGAGCCGAACAGTTCGATCATTGCGATGGCGTCGGCGGCGGGATCTTGTTGTGGAGCATCTGCGCATAGTGCGACCCGTTCCACAAAAAGACCCGGAAGGTGCGGCCGCCCTGTTTGTCGACCTTCCAGTCCCAGCCGAGAGTCCGGTCGGCGGATTGGCCTCGCCCATTGTCCTCGGGCGTCGTGCGCGCCTGTTTCTCGGTGAGGGCCGGCGGCGGGGCGATCGGAGCTCCTTTTGCGCGCCCCGAGCAAGAGGCGCGGTGCACCTGCGCCCGCTTCGCCGCCGGTACAGCGCCCTGAAGCGGCCCGCCGCCGTCATAGACCCAGCGCCAGTCATGCTTCGTCCGCTGCCAGACGGTGGAGAAGTATCCGCCCGCCGTGCCATCCACTTTCCACCACGGTCCGGTGTTCACGGCTATTCGTCCATCGCACGAAACGAAGCTGTGCGCCGGCCGCCAGCTAATCGCCTTGGGCGGATCTTTCTGCGGAAGGACCTGGTGAGCCCACGCCGCCTGCGGAGTGAAAATCACAGCGTCATGCTCGGCCCATTTGCGGAAGGCGGTCCATTGCCCGATCCTTTGGGCATCGCGGGCGAATGCATATTCCGCATCAACCGCGCTCGGGGCTGCGGCGGCGAGAAGCAGGGCGGTGATCATAGTCCCTCCGGATCGGGGAGGCCGGCGCGGCGGTGCGCGGCGACCAACGTATTACTCATCAGCATGGCGATCGTCATCGGTCCGACGCCGCCCGGGACGGGCGTGATCGCTGCGGCGACCTCTGCGGCTTCATCATAAGCGACGTCGCCGACAAGCCGGCTTTTGCCATCCTGCATCGGAATTCGGTTGATTCCGACGTCGATGACCGTCGCACCGGGTTTGATCCAATCGCCACGAACCATTTCCGCCCGGCCTACGGCGGCAACGACAATGTCTGCCCGGCGAACGACGCCCGGCAGGTCGCGGGTCTTCGAATGAGCGACGGTTACGGTG